>Ga0256837_1000057_pt1 | contig 100066 bp, 87 predicted proteins | sample 4562384metaG_FD_185976 | JGI IMG/M metagenome (GOLD analysis project Ga0256837, IMG submission 185976) | Hydrothermal vent microbial communities from Guaymas Basin, Mexico - 4561-384 | ecosystem: Environmental > Aquatic > Marine > Hydrothermal vents | place: Mexico: Guaymas Basin | collected...
ACTGCTGCAGAAAGTCGCATTCGCGATGTAGACTTCGCAAAAGAAATGATGGAATTTACTAAAAATCAAGTTCTTATGCAATCTGGCTCTTCTATGATGAGCCAAGCAAACTCTTCTTCTCAAGTTGTTCTTGGCTTATTGTAAAAGTACCTCGATGGGAAAAAAGGTAGGCTTTATATGCCTACCTTTTTTTAATTATTCCAAATTTTATCTAATAAATTTTGGAAATTCATAGCAAAACTATTACCATCACATAACCTAGAATTCAATAATGTATTGCGTAAGTTACCACCATGTAACAAAGCAAGATTAAGCTTATCTCGACCTAGAGCAATGGCTTTTGCAACATAATCATCCTCACTATCAGCTATCCACTCATCATATCCTAAATGCGTCAATATAGACACCCCTACCCTAGAAACGTGCGTGTCTCCCCGCATCGTAATTACAGGCACCCCCATCCATAAGGCCTCAAAGGTAGTTGTGGTTCCATTGTACGGAAATGAATCTAATGCAACATCTACCTGATTATACAGCGCAAAATGCTCTGCCAAATCAGACATACCAGGCAAACACTGAATCCTCCCCACATCAACACCAAAGCATTTAAATTGATTTAAAATTCGCTGTCTAGCCAAATCAGTATATAACAAAGGACTTTTTAACACCAAAACAGCTTCATCACAAGCGAGTAAAATATTAGACCAAACCCTTATTACATCCTTAGTGATTTTTTTAGCAGAATTAAAAGACGCAAAGACAATTCTACCTTCTTGTGGCTTATATTCTAATTTCACATCTAAATCAACTATCACATCTGGTGTACCATAACATAAAAAAGCACCAGAAATATTAATGATTTTTTCACTATAAAACCTATCACCATATTTATCAGCTATAGAATCGCCTATTCTATAATCCATAGCTTGCAAGCCTGTTGTGTTAGGATACCCTAGCCAAGTAACCTGTTTATAAGCCACCCTACCATGCAATACGTCCAAACGATTAGCGGCGGTATGACCAGACAAATCAATGATAATATCCAATTCATCTTGACGTATTAGAGACTGAGCAGAACTTACATCTAAATAACCAATTTCACGCCAACAGTATGCAATAGAGCATAACTCATCTCGCAAAACACATTTACGCTCTTTTTTTTCAGTATTATAAAGATAAATATCCCATTGAGACGTATCGATATTACGCATCAATGGCATTAAAAAATATAAAACCGCATGCCTTTTAAAATCACCAGAAATAAAACCTAACCGTTTTTTATTTCTTTTGGACGGTCGTGACAAAACAATAGGCTGTCCATAAACATTATTCAATCTATTATTAAATAACCGGCTATATTCTAAAATCAAACCCGATTTGGACTCAACAAAATAATTCAAATCTAACAACAAATTATTATAAGCTAAATTAAATACCTCATCAGAACCTAACGCTCGCTTATAAGCTTCTATCGCCATGTCAACTGCACAAAAATGATCTAAAACCGTAGCGTACTTATACCACATGATACCATCGCCAGTTACCAACTGAAAATATCTTTGAAAAATTGGCAAGGCCTCTACCCAATTTCTTTCCTCTTGTAAAATCCATGCCAAATTATGCAAAGCATTTATATGATTTGCGTCTAAATCTAATGTCTTACGATAAGCCTCTTTAGCTAATTCAAACTGTTTTAACTCAAACAAAGATAAACCATAAGCATTTAAAAAGTGCGTATTATTAGGAGACAAAAAAACTGCCTGTTTTAAAAATGTACAAGCTTTATCTTTTTCACCTAGCCCACTAAAAATAACTCCTGCAGAAAAAGCCACGGACGCATCTGTATTATTTAATTTAAACGCCCGTTCAATTACCTGCCCAGACAAGTCTTTGTTATTTAATTGAAAATGAACCTGCGCTAACATTTCCAAAAGCTTTAGATTATCTTCATCGGTCTTCAAGGCCTCTTTCAACTCTATCAAAGCAATGTCAAAAAGACCTTTATTAATTAAATCTACAATAAATTGGTATTTTTTTTTCATAATCATATGCTACATAATTACCTTATATATAACAAGTTAGAAAAAATTTTAGTTTTTTTCTAAAGTTGCTAAACACAAGTGACGATATTGTAGATAACGGTTTGATTTTTGTAAGTAAGCAAAAACCGCTGTTCATCGCACGGGAAGGCGATGGGAGAAAAGCAACCAACTTTACTCCATGGAGAATGTAGACCCTACTATCAAGGAGGATATCATGGGACTAAGAATTGCAAACAATGTATCAAGTTTAAATGCACATCATCAACTTATGGCTACGGATAGCCGTATGAGCAAATCGCTACAGAAGTTATCTTCTGGATTTGCAATCAACACAGCAGCTGACAAGCCAGCAGGATTGGTAATCAGCGAAGGCTTACGCGCGCAAATAGGCGGTATGGAACAAGCCATATCTAATTCGCAACGCGCCTCAAACATTATAGGCACAGCAGAAGGCGCTTTAACAGAAATGAATAGCTTACTAAAGTCAGTAAGAAGTTTGGCAGTAGAGGCGTCTTCAACAGGTGGAATGGACGCACAACAGATCGCCGCCAATCAAGCGGAAGTAGACTCAGCCATCAACACCATCGATCGCATTGCCAACACAACCAGATTTGCTGGCAAACGTTTACTAGATGGCAGTCAAGGCTTTAAAGAAACAGGCTCTAATTCTGTTCACACTTCTATCGCAAATTATTCAGTTCGCGGTGCACAGTTTGGCTCAGCCTCAACAATTAACGTTGAATTTAACATCACGCAAACTGCCACACAAGGTGGCACTGGTCAAATTAGCGATTTATCAGATGGCTCTTCAAACGACGTTACTATCCGTGTAACTGGTAGTAAAGGCTCAGAAATATTCTCTTTTAATGGTGGTACTTCAAAAGAAGCTCAAGCCGAAGCCATCAACTCACTAAGTGATAATACTGGTGTTTCAGTTGATACAAATATGAATATTAAAAGTACCGAATATGGCTCTGATGCTTTTGTGACAGTTGAAACCTTAGAAGGTCCAAAATACTCCGTTGAGCAAAACATGAGTCGCGGAAAAGACATTGAAGGCTCTATAAACGGAGCAAGGGTAGACGGAAGCGGTTTAGTTGCCACATCATCATCCACATTTTTTAACGGCTCCATAGAAATGGGTACTACCCAATCCACAGGAACGGTTAATATTGGCTTGCAAGAATCTGGTATGAAATTTCAACTAGGAGCTGACACTAATCCAAATGAGCAAAAAACAATTGGTATTGGCAATATGCATTCAACAAACTTAGGCACTAAAGTGTTTACAGAAGGTGACGGAACTACCTCTAGCGGATATCTATCTTCTTTAAAGTCAGGCCAAAACCACTCTTTAGCAGTCGATGCTGACGCTGCAGTAAAAATTATTGATGCAGCCATTGACGATGTGAGCAGTACACGTGCAGAATTAGGCGCATTCCAAAAAAATACGCTAGAATCAAATATTAACAATTTACGTGTTACAACCGAAAACTTAACTGCTGCAGAAAGTCGCATTCGCGATGTAGACTTCGCAAAAGAAATGATGGAATTTACTAAAAATCAAGTTCTTATGCAATCTGGCTCTTCTATGATGGCTCAAGCAAATGTGTCATCACAAATTGTTTTAGGAATGTTATAATTTAATATTAATGTCAGGCTGAGGATTAACAATATCCTCAGCCTCTTGGCATAAATCAGCACACTCTAAGCTATGTTTAATATTGTGATAACCTAATATAGTTTTAGATTTAATTAAAAAATGTGACTTAACCAAATTTTGCCATATTTTAGCACGCTGTTTACGATTTGACGTGGGAATAAATTTATCAATTTTCCATTGATAATATTTAAAACATAAATCAATAACCTTTAAAACTAGGTAATCAATCATATTTAACGACTCTATTAATTTATCTTCTTTAGCTTTCATCAAATAATTTATCGACAATTATAATCAACTCTTAAGCAAGCAAGCAAAATTATAGATTATTTTAAAAATTGTCCTTGCATAATACCAAAATCAGCTTAAAGTGATTAATGTGACTTATATGGGGTAAGTCAAATTTTAGGGGGAAACACGATGGAGCATACCACCGTCAAAGCAAAAAGGACCGCACGGCCCTGGACAGCTGAAGAAATTGAAATTTTAACAGGTCTTTTTATTCGCCAAAGTGATGCTGAAATATTAGAAGCATTGCCAAAGCGTACGTTAAAGGCCATTAAAAACAAGGCACGTGAACTAAATTTACGCCGACCCAAAACAAAAAAAAACACTATCATACCTAAACTAAAACAACCAAAATATACCTGTTGTGATATATGCGGGAAAGACTTGCCCGCCAATGAAATTGCAATGGGAGCAGCAAACCATTTAAATTGCTGGCGCCAATGGGTTGCTGAACAAAAATCAAACGAACCCGTTTTGCAAGCAACTCAATTTAACAACGAGTTTGCACTCGTTTCTTAGATGACTACCTATTACAATTAAGTCATGAAATATGATTTAATTGTAATAGGCTCTGGACCTGCTGGATTGATGTGTGCAATCCAAGCTGCCCAAAGAAAATTAAAGACTTTAATAATAGAACAGCTACCAACTTTGGCAGCCAAATTAAAAGCTACAGGAGGAGGCCGTTGTAACCTAACAAACACATTAGATAACAACTCTTTTATCAGCAAATTTGGCAGGCAACATAGATGGATGCTAAATGCTATAAACCTTTTTGACCACCACTCACTAATAACATTTTTCAACCAATTAGAAGTTGACACACACGCTCCAGACGGCATTAAGGTATTTCCCACAACACATAAGTCTGACACAATTGTCAACGCTCTTATCAAGAAAGCAAAAAAAGAAAACATCACCATTTTAACCAACACAAAGCTAACTGACATATTAATACAAAACAAACATATTGTAGGTATTAAAACACAATCTAACCATTATCAATGCACTAATGTAACCTTGGCAACAGGAGGTTTAGGATATCCACATCTCGGTTCAACTGGAGAAGGCTTTAAACTAGCTAAAAAAGTTGGTCACAGTATAACATCACTCTACCCAGCTATGTTACCATTAAAAACACAAGAAAAATGGGTAGCTCATTGCACTGCTGACACAATTGCCAAAGCTACTATAAAAATAAATAAAAAAATTATAGCTAACGGTGATTTAATATTTACCAAAACAGGGTTAAGAGGTCCTGCAATCCTAGACTGCAGTCGCGAAATAACCCCTCTATTAGCCACGCAGCAAAAAGTAAATTTACTAATCAACCTCACAAAAGGTTTAAACGAAGAAGAAATAGCACAACAATTAAACAAGCATCAATTAGCAAATAAAAATGCAACCGTTTTAGATTCAATAAAAACTATGCTACCTAATAGTGTAGCTAAAGAACTATGCAAATTAAGTGGATGTAACAGTCAAAAACGTCTAACTAAACAAACTGGCAAACATAAAATTGCTTTATTTAAAATATTAACTTGGACACCACTAACTATCATAGGTCATGATGGTTTTGCAAAAGCAATGATTACAAGAGGCGGTATAAATTTAAAAGAAGTAGATTGCAACACTATGCAAAGTAAGCTAATAAAAGGGTTATTTTTTTGCGGGGAAATATTAGATTTAGACGGTCCTTGTGGAGGATACAACCTAGGTTGGTGTTTTACTAGCGGATATACGGCTGGAATTTCTATCAATCCTTAAAAAACTAATTATTGATTCCATAAGGAACATGAACCGAAGGAACAAAGTCCTTTGCCTTTTCTACATGCACCAAACTATCGTCAAAGAAAATCTGTGGCGCAAAAGCTGCTAGGGTTTGAGATTTATCCATACCAGAAAGAAAAAACGCTTCATTAACCTCTAAACCCCAAGAACGCAAACTCATCACCGCACGCATAAAAGCACGTGGCCCTCTTGCCGTCACTAAAGCTGTGCGTATTTTGGGTTGATACTCACTATTTAAAGACAACTCTTTTTCATCCATTTGTATTTGAGCTATTTGCAAAAAGAAATCTGTCAACGGTCCAGGTTGCAAAGGTTTATCAAAATTATCACATTCATATTTTTCAAATTCGATTAATCCTTTTTCTTGAAAAATAGTTTCTGATTCATCACTAGCTAAAATACCATCAAAATCAAAAGCTAATCTTAACCCATCTAAACCTTCCATATTTGGATGTTGTTTGCCTGTCACACATCCTGCAGCCATACCATTTTGCAAAGCAAGTAACACATCGTCTTTATTTCCTGTTAAAAACAAATGCACACCAAAACTGCGCATATATGGCCATGGCGATGCCCCCTCTGTAAATGCCGCACGAGTAATATTAAGCTTATAATGCTCCAAAGATTTCATAATACGTACACCCGTAGATGGGTTGTTGCGTGACAGCAAAACAACCTCAACCGGTTTAAAATTAAATTTTTGAGAATTTAAGCCCAATAGCTGATTTACAAATAAAAAAGCAACGCCCGGTTGTAACGTTATGTTTTCGTTCTGTTTTTGATATGCAATATATTTATCTTTACCCTGCTCACGAAAAACAGCATCAGACTCTGTTAAATCAAATAGTGCAGATGATGCTACAGCTATAATTAATTTATTATTATGCATAATTGAATTGTAATATTTATTTTATTTTTTACTAGCACTTCTAGATACATCTGGAATCGGTACAAAAAACGCCCAAACCAATAAGACTAAAACACAACTTAAACATGTTAAGCTAGCCAAATTATAACTATTCATCCACAGTTTGGATCGCGCATATAACGGAGGCCCCATTGCAGAGCCCATAACTAAAAACATCATCATTTTAGCACTGATAGCGCCTAAATGTTTAGTGCCAAAAAAACGTGGCCAAGTTACCTGAGTCAATAAACCAAATAAGCCACCAGCAATGCCATTACCAATAATAACAGACCAATATCCCCAGCGTGTTTCTAAGACAATTGCCCCCGACAGAGACAAAGCCATTGCTCCAAGCATAATCATTAATAAAAAGGTCAACTCTAATCTATCACTAACCCAGCCCACACTTAAATTAACTAAAATAGATATAATAGTCGCCGGTAAAAAAGTACCAAAAGCTTGTATATTTCCCCGTCCAGCTATAGTAAAGATAGAAGCTATATGAAATGTAAAACCTGTTATGTATAAACTCATCATTGCAAAGGTCAATGTAAAAAGCCAAAACACTTGAGTCTCTTTTACTACTGATAAATCAAATGAATTATCTTTCACTATAGTCTCAGCCGCTAAAGACTCATCTAAACCATCAACTGCCAAACCACATTCTGTTGGGTTATCTCTAAAAAATACTAAGGCAAATAAAGTAAAACCTATACCTATTGCAAAACCCATATACTGCCACGCCAAAGACCAAGACGAGTGTTTAATAAGAAAATTAAAAAATAAAGGCCCTGCCGAAAACAATAAAGATACAAAAACACCACTTATAGCACTAACTCTACCACGGTATAAACTAAACCATTTCATAGTGATATTGCGACTGACCAAAGTAATACTACCCTGACCAAAATAGCGTAGCAAAAAACATAAAAGAGTTAACAAAACAAAAAGGTATGTAGAATTATAATTTAATAATTTAGCAATGTTTTCTAAACGACTTAGAACTAATAAAACCAGCCCTAAACCAATAGACGCTAATACTGCCATAACTCTAGCACCAAACCTATCATAAAATTTACCTGCTAATGGAATACTAAACCCACTTATAATTGTGCCTAAAGCATAAGCGTCACTTAAAAAGCCATCATCAATATGCAACGCCAAAACTACATGGTGCGTAAATGCAGAAAACCCAATTGTCTGTCCCGGTATTGATACAACCATCCCCAAAACAGAACACATAACAATAAACCATCCATAAAAAAATGGCAGTTTTTTTGGTGTAAAAGGAAAATTAATAAGATTCATAAAATATTATTAGCATTGAAAATAAATATGGTTTATATAATTTTTTATTATACTAAAAATATGCCTATAAAAAATTATAAAATCACAATACAAGAAAAAGGATTAAGAACAGATATTGTTTGCTTTGATGTCTTTAACTTTAATTCTCGAAGCGAAACTATTGGAGCTATAAAAAGAGGCGAAATAACAATTAATAATAAATCTGTAAAAGCCTCAAAACCTGTTCAAATAAATGATGTTCTCAGCTATACCCCTCAAAATGGCAAAGCATCTAAATTTAAACCTTACAAAATAAAGTTACACATTCTTTACGAAGACTCAGATATTATCGTTGTCAATAAGCCTTCTAATATGGTCATACATCCCAGTAAAGGTCATATCGAAAACACCTTATTAAATGCTGTATTGCATCATTGTACAGATTTAAAACCTATCGGCGGAATCATTCAGCCCGGTATACTACACAGACTAGATAAAGACACAAGTGGCGTTGTTATAATGTCTAAAAATCACTGCGCACATGTAAAACTTAAAAAAGAATTTGAAAATAACAATATCAAAAAATATTATTTGGCTATCTGTGCTAATGGTGGTTTTTCTAAAGATTGGCAATTAATAGATTTGCCAATAGCACCTGCACATGGCAACAAAATGTGCGTAAGATTTGACAGTAGTGCCAAAACAGCTAAAACAAAAATACGCCTCGACAAAAATTATGGTAAATTAGATTTGTTAGAGTGCCAACTGCTTACGGGACGCACACACCAAATACGAGTACACCTATCGCACAGCGGTTATCCTATAATAGGCGATAATTTATATGGCGGAGATCCACTCATCAAACGCCAAGCATTACATTGTTATAAAATGCAAATAACCCATACTAACAATCAAATTTTAACTTTTACCGCCCCTACACCTCCCGATTTTAAGACTATTCTTAGTTCCCTTCTTTAACGCAAATTTGCAAAGCAAAATCATGCCCATCAGCATTCATAACAATAACAATGCATGGAACATCTTTTCTGGTCCAAATAGCATGGTTTCTGCCCCATATTATTGACGGTATCGATATGTTAAATGAATACGGAGTACCAACAACAACCGATTTAGCAGAACCTGTAATTAAATTAACTAATTCTCCCGCACCATCTTGCAATTCTTCACGGGTTAATTCTCCACCGTCCATATACAGCATATTACCCATAAAAAATCTAGCCGAAGATTCGCTCATAGTTAGTGCCATAGAACCTGTTATGCCACCACCAATACCCATAACAGCCGAAACATCTCCTGGAAAATGATAATCATTTTTTAGATGCAATGCTGTACGCTTAATTTCTTTAATAGCCACCATAGTTTTCATGATGTTTTCAGAACCCTTAATAAAGGGATTTAAAATTTCTATTTTAATTTCACTACTCATACCTATATAATAAAGTTAGCTTTTATTTTAACAAGACAATTTTCCTTGATTAGCCAACTCTCCACTGTATACTAGCTTGCTTAAAAAGGATTGTTATGAAAGATAAAATTATCCAAGAAGGTATTACCTTCGATGACGTTTTACTTGTACCACAAAAAAGTAATGTTCTACCAAAAGAAGTAGACACATCAACAAGTTTAACCAAACGAATAAAATTAAATATTCCAATACTATCTGCTGCTATGGACACTGTTACTGAAGCACGTTTAGCCATTGCATTAGCACAAGAAGGTGGTTTGGGAATAATTCACAAAAACTTAAATATTGAAGAACAAGCACGAGAAGTTGAGAAAGTTAAACGCTCGGCAAATGGTATCATTCACGATCCTGTAACCCTCGGGCCTAATGATACCATCACTACAGCTAGAGAAGTAATGGAAAAAAACCACATATCCGGGATACCAATTGTCGAAGAAGATCAATCTTTAATAGGCATTCTAACCAGCCGTGATATGAAATTTCTAAAAAATTCAAATAAAAAAATTAGCTGTGTAATGACCAGTAAAAATCTTGTAACCGCCGATCCTAAAACTACTTTAGAGCAAGCACAAAAAATACTATACAAAAACAAAGTAGAAAAACTTCTTTTAATCAATCGCTCTAATAAGTTAGAAGGCCTTATTAGTATTTTAGACATTGAAAAATTAGTCAAATACCCCCAAGCTTGTCGTGACAGCCATGGAAGATTGCGTGTTGGGGCAGCTGTAGGCGTCAACGATATGGATCGCGTTAAAGCATTAATTAATGCAGGAGTTGATATATTAGTTGTCGATACCGCTCATGGACATTCTGCTGGTGTATTAGAAACTGTAAAAAATATTAAATCAAAATATGATATAGATATTATTGCCGGCAATATAGCCACTGGCGATGCTGCAAAAGATCTGATAAAGGCAGGTGCCGATGCTATAAAAGTTGGTATAGGACCTGGCTCTATTTGTACTACAAGAATAGTTGCAGGTGTTGGTGTACCTCAAATAACAGCCATTTACGACTGCGCCAAAGTAGCTTCCACAAAAAATATCCCCGTTATTGCCGATGGTGGCATAACTCATTCTGGTGATATTGCCAAAGCTATTGCAGCAGGAGCATCAGTTATTATGGCGGGGTCTTTACTGGCGGGCACGGACGAGTCTCCTGGCGAGATAGTATTAGCACAAGGCAGACGCTTTAAAACATTTAGAGGTATGGGCAGTATTGGCGCTATGGTTAGAGGTTCCAAAGACAGATATTTTCAAGGTGAAGAAAGCTCTGACGACAAATTAGTACCTGAAGGCATTGAAGGACGCATCCCATACAAAGGTGCGATGGCTCCTTACGTATACCAATTAATTGGCGGATTAAGAGCTTCCATGGGATATTGTGGCACAAAAGATATTAAATCTATGCGAGAGAATGCTAAATTTATCCGCATTAGCAATGCAACATTACGCGAAAATCACCCCCATGATGTAACTATAACTAAAGAAGCACCAAACTATAGCGTTTAAATCAAGATGGATACTTTTAGACTAATTGACGCTAATTTTAACCGTTGTCGCGAAGGCTTGCGGGTCATAGAAGAATTTAGTCGCTTTATTTGCAACGATAGCAAATTATCGTTGCAAATAAAAAACTTCCGCCATACATTGCAAAAATTTGAAAACAGCTATGGGCTAAACAGCTTACGAGCGCGCGATACAAACAATGATATCGGCACAAATATCACTGTAGTTTCAGAAACTAAAAGAGCAAATATCAACAATGTATTAACAGCCTCTTTTAAACGCATACAAGAAGCATTAAGGGTTTTAGAAGAATACAGTAAAATAGACAAACCGAACATCGCCAAAGGTTTAGAAGATTTACGCTACAAAAGCTATCAATTAGAAAAAGAAATAAGTTTGCCATTTTCTAAACAATGCCGATTATCTTCAGCAAAATTATACGCATTAATTACAACTGATTTATGTTTTCACTCTCCAGAAAAAACAGCAGAATTATGCCTTAAAGGTGGTGTAGATATAATTCAATTACGAGAAAAACAACTGCATGATAAAGGGTTTTTAAAAATTGCAAAAGCCGTCAAAAAAGTGTTGCTAGGCTCTAATACTATTTTAATTATCAACGATAATATACCAATTGCACAAGCGATCGATGCCGATGGCGTACATTTAGGACAGGATGATTTACCTCAAAAAATTGTTTCAAAAATTTTAGGTGAGGACAAAATAATTGGGCGTTCCACCCATTCTGTAGCGCAAGCTTTAAAAGCGCAAAAAGAAGGTGCAGACTATATCGGTGTTGGCCCAGTATGGGAAACTAACACTAAAAAACATAGACGTGCCGTTGGTCTTGAGCTAATAAAAAACGTAGCACAACAAACTACCTTGCCGTTTTTTCCAATAGGATCTATTAAAACAGAAAATGCTAAATCCGTTTTACAAGTTGGTGCTACAAGATTGGCAGTATGCACAGGCATCACAAATACCAAAAATGTTACTGCTAGATGTAAAGCCTTTAATAAAATATTAAAATAATTATTATACTGCTGTGCTTACTAAACCCAGCGATGATTTAAAAGTACCGTACTTATTAAAAGCTCAAGCATGTGCAGCGATTAGTTTAACTATTTTATATACTGTTTTTGCAATTTTATCTATTATTTTTTTAGCTAATCAATATTTTATAATCACTTCTATTACTTTAACTATTACACATGGAATATGTAGCGTAGCATTAATTAGAGTTGTTAACAAAAAAGTTTATGCAAGTTTAATGCTAAGACTATCATTAACATTGACTATTATTTGTTCAATTTTTTTGCATATAATGATCTTCTCTCAAATTAAAAATATACAAATTTTTCAAGTTGGACAGTTTGCTAAAGAAGGTGTTTTGGATTTTACTTTTACCACGACAAGCATTATAATACAGCTTTTTCCTTTACTCACACTGATTTACTCTTTTATTGGTGAGGTTAATGGCTTCTTACACTATATCACAATCAACGATGGAGAATTTTAACCATGGCCAAATCCCCACGCAAGTCTAACACTCGTACTACTCGCTCAACAACAAGAACTTCTAGCAGAGCCCGTACTGGTTCTAATTTTCGTCCACCGAAGCGTAAAAGTAGTGCACCGACAATTATTGCTATTTTTGTTTTAATTTGTGGCGGTATTTTTATCATTAAACCCTATATATTCAAAAATAAGAAAAAACACACCAAAGCCAAAAAAGAAATCGTAGTTGAAGAAATTGTAAAACCAGATACAAGTAATATTGTTGACAAAGAAGCACAAAAAGAAGCTGCCTTAGAAGCCGAAAAAAAACGCCTAGCACAAATTGAAGCCGAAAAAAAACGCCGTGCCGAAATTGCAAGAAAACAAAAAGAGCTTGCAGAATTGGCGCGTCAAAAAGCATTAAAAGAACAAGCTCTAAAAGCGCATAAATTAGCTAGCGAAACATTAAACACAATGTTAAATTCTTTTTCTATAGAAATACCAGACATTAAAATTGTTAAAAATGATGGTGTAACTGTATATGGTAAGGTCAAAACTAAAAAACCACTTATGATTAAAACCGTTCTAGGTAATTGGCAAACTTTTAGTTCTGCCGATATTATTTCTAAAAAAACTTTAATTCCAAGCAGTGCCAAAAGAGAAATTAAAAAATATGTACAATCACAATTAAAAACAATTAATCACAATGATGTTGAATCATTATTTAAAATTGCTCACCTTTGCAGGGTAACAAATTATACTGACCCTATTAAAAATTTAATTGAACAGATTATTAAGATAGACCAAAAATTTGGAATTAAAATGCAAAACAAATTTGCTGGTAAAATTTATCGTGACAGTCTTTATAAATTAGCTAGCGGACAAAAAGGTTTAGCTAAAAAAGGATTTAAAACCATACCTAAAAAATATCCTCATAGTTCATACGCGAGCGATGCTGGCCATTTCGCCAGTGCAACATCAGTTGATATGAATGCTATGATTGATGATTTACAAGAAGAAATGGGCATAGATACTCATTTAAAAGAACCAGAATACACTGTTGAAGACAGTGTAACCATTAAAGAAATTGAAGAAAAAGTTGCTGATGCACCTGCCATTAAAAAAGGTGATACTTTTTTTAAACAAGCATTAAAGATATATAAAACATTAGATACTGGGGCAGCCAATTACAAACGCAAAAATGCCGCTGCTTTACATTTATTTATACAGTCTGTCGATGCATACCAAAAAGCTTTAAAAGCAAATCCGAATAATAAAAAATTAGATCGCAAACTACAAAAAGCAACTATGCTACGTTATGGTTGTATGAAAATGAGTACTCTATAAAAATGTCTCTAGCATTACAAAATTATGCCCACTCTCTACAATTAAGTGGCATAGATGAGTTGTTATTGCCGTTGCCACCCTGTGCTTATGTAAGTACAAAAGGCAATCTCAACTCATCTATTTGTATAATTTTAGAAAAATATAACCAAACAGAACTGGAATTGCTAACCAAAATGTTATTAGCAATTAATGTAAATATTGATAATACCTACCAGATTTTATTTACATATAAAAACAATCAAAAACCAAATCAGGTACTTAATACCTTACAAGATAAGCCACGCTACAAGGCAATTATCCCATTTGGAGCTAACGCACTACAAGAATGCCTACCTTTTAACACACAATACGATCATATTAGACATATATGCTATAAACTTAATGGTAATCCCGTCATACCAGTTGATCATCCAGCTGATATCATTAAAAATCTTGATCTAAAAAAGCGCTCTTGGCTTAGCTTACAAAAAATACAAAATTTATTATAATAAAAACGGCCTTGGTTATTTATACACTAAGGCCGACATAATCATTTTAACCCAAAATTGTTTTTACTGCTTCGCCAATGCCAGCGGGGTTTTCTGATACAACAACTCCACATTTTTTTAATATGGCCATTTTCGCTGCTGCTGATTCATCTGCTCCACTAACAATCGCCCCCGCATGCCCCATACGACGCCCAGCAGGAGCTGTTGCGCCTGCAATAAAGCTTACCACTGGCTTTGTTATGTTATCTCTTATATGGTATGCTGCTTCTATTTCCATACTGCCACCAATTTCGCCAATCATTACAATTGCATCTGTATCTGGATCGGCTTGAAACAAATCCAATAACTCTACCATATTAGTACCAATGATTGGATCCCCACCAATACCACAACAAGTAGATTGCCCCAAACCTACTAAACACAATTGATGAGCTGCCTCATAAGTTAATGTGCCAGACTTTGAGATAATTCCAACATTACCTGGCTTTACTACGTGAGCAGGCATAATACCGACCTTTGCTTCGCCAGGAGTCAATAACCCAGGACAATTAGGTCCTATCAAACGAGCGCCACATTCTTTGACAAACGCTGCTGCATTTTGCATATCTCGCACAGGGATATGCTCTGTAATGCATACAATCAATGCGATACCAGCTGCAGCAGCTTCTTTCACTGCGTCAGCTGCAAAAGCCGGAGGCACAAAAATCAATGACACATTTGCACCTAATGTGTCAACAGCTTCTTTACATGTATCAAAAACAGGAACTTTAGCTTCTAAAACAGTACTACCGCCTTTTCCTGGAGTAACTCCACCTACAATATTTTTACCATAGTCATAACATTGCTGAGCATGAAAACCACCTTCTTTACCAGTAATGCCTTGAACAATTATTCGTGAATCTTTATTTATAAGTATAGACATATTATCTCCTAATTCCCCTGAGCTGCATTAACTACTTTAGATGCCGCCTCATCTAAATCAGTTGCGGCAATTAAATCAACATCTGCCTTTGCTAATATTTCTTTGGCCTCTTCTGCATTTGTACCTTGCAAGCGCACAACAACAGGCACATTTAAATCTAATTCTGCCAATGCATCTATCACACCATTAGCAATGCGATCACAACGAACAATACCACCAAAAATATTAATCAAAATAGCTTTAACTTTTGGATCTCGTAAAATAATTTTAAATGCAGCCTTAACTGTCTCTGGGTTAGCACTACCACCGACGTCTAAAAAGTTAGCCGGTTCACCACCTTTCAACTTGATTATATCCATAGTTGCCATGGCTAAACCTGCGCCATTAACCATACATCCAACATTACCATCTAAATTAACAAAACTCAAATGATGTTGTGCAGCCTCTACTTCATCAGGATCTTCCTCATCTAAATCGCGTAATTCAGCGATATCTTTGTGTCTAAATAAAGCAGAATCATCAAAATTAAATTTAGCATCCAAAGCCAAAACTTCCCCATCTTTTGTTAAAACTAATGGATTAATCTCTGCAATAGACGCATCAGTCTCCTCATAGCATTTATATAAATTCGTAATTAATCTTGAAGCCTGTCGTGCTGAAGCACCTGTTATGCCTAATGCTTTAACTACATTGGCAACTTGAAAACCATGAAGACCAAAACGAATATCAATAGGCTGTTTAAAAATCTTTTCTGGTGATTTTTCTGCAACTTCTTCAATTTCTACCCCACCTTCAGCAGATGCAATAATAACTGGAGAATTAGTTGCCCTATCTAAAGTAATAGCCAAATAAAATTCTTTGTCGATATCAATAGCTTGAGTAATAAATAATTTTTTGACAAGTTGACCTTCAGCAGTAGTTTGCGGGGTAATTAATGTCATACCCATTATCTTATTACAATTTTCTAAAGCTTCCTCTGTAGTCGGTGAATATTTAACCCCTCCTCCTTTACCACGCCCCCCAGCATGTATTTGAGCCTTAACAACAACCGCTTGAGATTTAGATAATTCTTGTACTTTTGCAATAGCAGAAGCTGCCTCAGATAAATCCGATACTGCCACACCTATTTCTACGGGAATCCCGTATTTTTTCATTAATCCTTTGGCTTGATACTCATGAATTTTCACCCTTTTCTCCTAAGAAAATATCATTTATAAACTTCAACACGATTACGACCCAACTTTTTAGCCTTATATAAAGCCTCATCAGCTAATTTAATATAACTAGTTACGTCATGATTATTAAGGGGTAATACAGTATATACACCTATTGATACCGTTATATTTTTAGTTGTGTTATTTAAATCAAATGGTTTTTCAGCAACACATAAACGTATGCGCTCTGCAATCAAAACAGCCGCATCCTGTGATGTGTTAGATAACATAACAACAAACTCTTCCCCACCGTAACGCATCATCCTATCGTCATCGCGTAATTGTGATTTTACTCTACGGCTAAACTCAACCAAAGCTATATCACCGGCAGCATGGCCAAATTCATCATTTAATTTTTTAAAGAAATCGATGTCTAAAATCGAAATAGAACACATCTGCTTTTTGTGAAGCATTTTGTCCAAATCTAACTTTGCAATAGCGTCAAAACCATTTCTATTATAAACAGATGTTAAAGGATCAATTGTTGCGGCAGCCTCAATATCACGTTGCGCCTGAACCTCTTCATCAGTTAATAACGCCATTTTAAGAATGGTATCACCTATATATATACGATGTGATGTATTTAGCTGAATACTTTTAATTGGATGCCCATCAATAAAAGTACCATTTGTAGAACCCAAATCTTCGCAAATGGTATCTTCAGATTTTAACTCAAAGACTCCATGCGAACGCGACATTTTATGATCACGCAATGTAATATCAGCTTGAAGGCTTCGGCCAAAAATATTTCTCCCTTCTTTAAGGAGAAATATTTTGCCTTTATCAACACCTGCCAAGACTACAATATGTGGTCTAGCTAATTGCGCCTGTAATTTAGACACAGGATAATCTTGGACAGTTTGCGAGAAAGTATCAATATCCATACAAAAGTATACTATCTCGATTTATAATTATTTTCAAGTTTGTTTTTGTTAGCCGACAATCTTTGTAATAATAGAACTAAACCAAGGTATCAAACCGAGAATGACCACGGCTAAAGTTAAAATAGCAATACTAAAACTTTGCGTAAATGTAATTTCTAAAGATTCTAAATCTTCCTCAGGTTTGTTTATGTACGCCTCTTTTATAAGCAATAAATAATAGTATAAACTAACCGTTGAATTTAAAGCTGCAAAGATAACCAATCCATAAAAACCACCTTCAGCAGCAGAAGCAAACAACATAAATTTACCAGTAAAACCTGCCAATGGTGGAATACCTGCTAAAGAAAACAAACATAACACTAATATACCCGCTAAAGCTGGGCTCTGTTTTGCCAAACCACGCAAAGAAGCAAATTCCTCTGGACGTTTTTGACCAATAACAGAAATAATAAAAAATAAACAAAAATTAGTTGCTAAATATATAAATAAATAATAAATAATAGATGGCACTGCCATTTTACCATTACCTACTAACGCCAACATAATATATCCGGCTTGCGCAATAGAAGAATAAGCCATAAAACGACGAAGTTCATATTGTCTCATAGCACCCAGATTACCCACAGTCATCGTTATACATGCTAATATACCTAATGGGTAAGTAAACACATGACGAATAGGTGCCAAAGGACCATATAATAATGTAATCACAAAGGCTATTGCCGTAGATTTAGAAGCAACTGACAAAAATGCTGTTACTGGTGTTGGTGCAGCCTGATAAACATCTGGCGCCCACATATGAAAAGGAACCATTGCCAATTTAAAGCAAACAGCCGCAAAAACAAAAATCGCTCCAGCCAAAAACATTGGATTATCAGGATTCGTTTGTACAAAGCTTAAAATTGCCTCATAACGCAAACAACCAACAGCACCATACCAAAATGAATAGCCCAATAAAACTAAAGCAGATGTTAATGAGCCCATAATAATATATTTCATTGCCCCTTCTAAAGAGCTTTGATCTTTTTTATAATATGCTGTTAAAAAATACATTGGTATCGTAGCTAACTCTAGTCCGATAAATAAAGTTATTAACTCCTGCGCCGAAACAACACAAAACATACCGAATGCACAAAAAATCAATAAAGCTATGAATTCAGAATCATATTTTAAAATTCCACGCCAATTACCGTTTTTGCGAGCATATCCTTTACCCAATAGAATCGTAAAAAATAGAGATATTGCAAAAATTTCTTTAAATAATAGTCTCAATCCATCAACTTTATAATTTGTTAAATAATAAAATTCTTGATCATGTGGCAAGTTGAAAAGTAAAACAATAATCAACAATACACCTGCCGCAGCTGTATCAAATAAAATTGCCGTCTTATTTTTTGATTCAATAAATAAATCAATACTTAAAACTAAAAGTGCCAAAATTGGCAAAAGCATATCTGGAGTGACAAATGTAAGCATTTTAAACCACACTTCTTAAAATATTGTTAACCATTGGAGCAACTGCTCCTTCCATTAATTTAATAATCCAACCGGGAGCGATACCCATGCCAAATAAGGCTATAAGCAAAAGAATCACCGGTATTCGTTCTACAAAAGTAGCATCAGTTAAATGAGCGTACTTTTCATCTAAAGGTCCATTTAACATTGCGTTGGCGGCTCTTAACACATAAATCGCAGTTATAATTATTGATAAAATTGCCAAGAATGTACAAACACGATTTAACATCCCAGTATTGGCAAAAGAACCAACAAAAATTGTTGCCTCAGCTACAAAACCCGACAGACCTGGCAAGCCCAAACCAGCCAAGCCAGCAATTATAAAAGAAACCCCTAAAAATGGCATATTTTTGAGTAATCCTCCCATATCATTAACTATTCGTGTATGAGTACGTCCATAAATCATACCGATTAAAGCAAAGAATAAACCTGTCATTAAACCATGACTTATCATTTGCAACATAGCTCCCTGCACGCCAATAAAAGTTAAAGCCATCAATCCAAACAACACAAAACCACAATGAGATACAGAAGAGTAAGCAGTAATATATTTTAAATCTGTTTGTTTGATTGCACCCCATGCACCATAAACTACATTGAAGGTTACAAGCACTAAAAACAAATCTTTCCAATACATACACCCCTCAGGCAAAATATACATAGCTACTCGCAAACAACCATATCCGCCTAACTTCATCAAAACACCTGCATGCAACATAGACACAGCCGTAGGTGCCGAAGCATGACCGTCTGGACTCCAAGTATGAAAAGGAAACAAAGCGCCCAACACACCGAAGCCAATAAACAGAACTGGAAATGCCCACTGTTGAAATGATGCTGAATATAAGCCTGGCTTAGCAAGCTCTAGCATATTAAAAGTATCAAGGCCTGACGCATAATATAAACCCATCATTCCGCCTAAAATCAAAGAAGAACCAGCCACCAACATTAGGGTTAATTTCATTGCGGCATATTCTTTATTACCTGTACCCCAAATGCCAATCAGCATATACATAGGCAATACAGCTACTTCATAGAATACAAAAAATGTGAATAAATCAAATGATATAAAAACACCAAATACACCAGCAACTAAAACCATTAACAGAATAAAAAACTCTTTTGCCTGTTCTTTAACACCCCAGCTGGCTAAAACACCACAAAAAATAATTAAAGAAGTTAACAACATCATCAATATAGATAGCCCATCCACACCTATACGATATTCAATATTCATCATAGGTATCCACTGAACAACCTGCGTCCAATGTAATTTAATTTGAGAACCATCGGCGCCTGTTCCGATTTCGGCGACAGAAGCCTGAAAGGCAATAGTCAAATAAATAACTAATGCTAGATTTAACGCTGTACTAAATAAGCACAGCCATTTTACACCCATATGATTATCTTTTGGAATAAAAAGAATCAACAGTGCAGTAATAGTTGGTATTAACCAAGTTATAGTGAGTAAAGTAGACATTGGCAAACCTTAAAAAACCCGGTAACAAAAATAAAGAAGACCTAAAATCATAACAGACAAATACATTTGTACCTGTCCCGTTTGTAAGAACCGCACTATGGCGCCCCCAGCATGCAAAAGAAAACCTGTTAAATTCATAACACCATCAACTATCTTGCGATCGAACCACTTGATAGGCGCTGCTACAAAACGAAATGCAACTTTATGTGTCATAAACAAATAAAATTCATCAAAATAAAACTTATTTTCAATAACAGTATGTAATGGACCCATCGCTTTAGCTATACTGCTAGCTTGTGTAAATTTATTTCTACCAAAAAAGAAATACGCCAAAATAATACCACTTAATCCCATAGATGTTGCCACCCAAGGCAACCAATGAGGATGTGATAACTCATGTATATGCAATGGCATATTAGGCACAAAAGCATGGTGGAATAAATCTTTAGCAAAATATCCACCAACGGCGGAGGGAATAGCTAAAACTACAATAGGAAATGTCATAAAAGGATCTTCATGTACATGGTGTAACTCTTTGCGAGACTCACCATGAAAAGTAACAAAGAACAGTCTAAACATATAAAAAGCTGTTAAACCTCCAACAAATAATCCTATAGCAAAAATTACAGTATGACCACCCTGTAAAGATGCTAAGATAATTTCATCCTTCGACCAAAAACCAGCAAACGGCCAAATACCACCAATGGCTAAACAAGCTATTAAACAAGATACATAAGTAAATGGCATTTTTTTGCGTAAACCACCCATATCCCAAATATTATTACTATGCACCACATGAATAACCTGTCCAGCAATCAAAAACAACATACACTTAAATGCTGCATGGGTAAAAACATGAAACATAGATGCAGAATAACCCAACGAATTTATAGCACCGCCCTCTTCAACGACCATTTTACTTACGCCCAAAGAAAACAACATATAACCAAGTTGAGATAAAGTAGAAAAGGCTAAAATACGTTTTATATCATTTTGAGTAACAGCAATCACCGCTGCAAATAACGCCGTAAACGCACCCACATAAGCAACCACATCCATCGTCAATGGCGAATGAGAAAATAAAGGAAACAATCTAGCTGTTAAATAAATACCTGCCACAACCATAGTAGCCGAATGGATAATTGACGATACTGGAGTAGGCCCTTCCATAGCATCTGGCAACCAAATATGCAATGGAAACATGGCTGATTTACCCCACCCTCCAGCAAAAATTAATAATGTTCCAACAGTCAATACATTTACTGTGCCAAAACCAAGAAAAGCATATCTATTTAAAGTCTCTACTGTAGCCAGTTTATTAAGCTCAATAAAATCAAAAGTTTGAGTAAAATAACTAACAGCTATAATTCCAGCCAAGAAAAATGCATCCGCAAAACGAGTAACAATAAAAGCTTTCTTAGACGCAGAAACTGCGCTTGGTTTATGATACCAAAACCCAATTAACAAATATGAGCTAGCTCCAACTAATTCCCAAAATACAAACATCTGAAAAATATTTGTAGACGAAACAAGCCCGAGCATTGAAAAGCTAAAAAGTGATAACAATGAAAAGAATCTTCCTGCGGAAGGATCTTCTTTCATATAACCAATCGAATAAATATTGACCAATACAGATATTGCCGTAACGACTACTAGCATCATAATAGATATTGGATCTAAAAGCATGCCAACATTAGCTACCAAATCAAAGCCTAAAATATCAGCACTAGCAAAACGTAACCATTCTATTTCCCATCCTTTTATATAAGAATGTTCATGCACATGAGAGAAAAACCCAATTGCAATCTTAATAGCAAAGAAAAAAGCTACTGACATACACGCAACCGCAAAATAAGCCGCTGCACGCCAAGATCGCTTACCTAAAAAGAGGCCGTTAACTAAAAAGACCAAAAAAGGCATCAATAGAATTACCCAAGAATTTGTAGTAAAAAAAGTTTCCATGAACTTATCCGTTTAAAGAGTCAAGACGATGAACGTCAAGTTTATGCATCTTGCGATACATAGTTAAAATAATAGCTAACGCCGCAGCCATTTCACAAGCTGTAACCGCGATAATAAAAATAGGGAAAATAGAACCTTCGGTAGCATGACCATTTCCGTAATGTGCAAAAGCTATAAAGTTAATTATAACAGCATTAAACATTAGCTCCATTGCCATTAAAACACATATTACATTACGGCGCACTACCATACCGTACATACCTAAACAAAAATTTACTGCCGAAAGCAATAATAAACGATGCAATGTCATTAAATATTCTCCTGAGATTCAGAATCACAATTTAGAGCCTTAGTTTCTGCACGAGCAATAACAACAGCACCTATAACTGTCATCAACAATAATACTGATACTATTTCAAAAGGTATAATCAAGCCTTCAGAACCAGTATTTAATAATATTTTTCCTACGGCACTCATACTTCCATCTTCTGCAGTTGAATATCCAGTAGTTGATACACTATTTAAATATTTAGCATAAAAACCATAGAAGCCAGCAAATGCAAAAGACGATAACACCAAACCCCAACCAATTTTAGGCAAACTTGATGGGGTTGTTTTTTCGCCCATTCTAGTAGTTAAAAATATTGCAAAAATAATAAATATTACTACACCACCTATATAAACAGCCACTTGAGCCAAAGCTGTCATCTCTGCGTTAAGCAAAATATACAATCCTGCCGAACCAAACAAAGATGCCATTAAAGCCAAAGCACAATGCAAAATATTTGGCAAAGTTACAACTAAAGTTGCAAAAAATATTATCATTAATGACAATATAATGAAAAGAGTATCAATCATTCTAAAGTCCTTCCATTTTAAATAATGTCAAATCTAACGCTTCGCGATCTGTTGTTGCATTTTCAAAGCCCTGTCCCATTATAATTGCATCTGTGGGACAAACTTCAACACAAATATTACATAATGTACACTGAGAAAAACGATAGATATATTTTCCCAAAGCCTTTTTGCCAGTTTTATCCTTAGTCACCAGTACAGAGATTGATCCGTTTGGACAATTTTTTTCACACAATTTGCATGAGGTACATTTATGATTACCGTTCTCATCTAAAGGCATTTCTACTTGCGCCCTAAAACGTGGTGGTATATGTAATGTCTCACGATTCTCTGGGTATTGTTGTGTTACCACTTTGCTAGGGCTAAACAAATATACTAAAGTCAATTTTAAACCTGAAGTTAAGGATGTAATACCCTGCCAAATCCTAGATATATAGGATTTATCTTGTAAACCAGTTAAATTATCTTTCATTATAATATCCACCCCATAGCTACTAAAACAGCTCCAAATACCAAGTTTAGTAAGGCTACAGGCAATAAGAATTTCCATTCAAAAGCCATTAATTGATCTACGCGTAAACGTGGAAATGTCCACCTAATCCACATAAACACAAAAATAACGGCATAAGCTTTTATTAAAAACCACACAAATCCCGGCACTAAAATCAAAAGAGAATCAAGTGCGTCAACTCCAAACTGTGGAGCTAAAAAACCACCCAAAAAACAAGTAGCAACTAACGCGCTAGCTATAAACATAGCCATAAATTCTGCTAAGAAAAACATAGAAAAAGTTATACCTGAATACTCTGTATGAAATCCAGCAGTTAATTCTGATTCGGCTTCTGCCATATCAAATGGTCCACGATTAGTTTCTGCTATACTTGAAATAGTAAAAACAACTGCGCCCAAAAAGCCAGCCACTGGCGCTTTAAAAATCCACCAATCAGCTACTGTACCTTGTTGTGAATAAACTATTTTCATTAATGAAGTTTCACCAGAAAGCAAAACAACTAATAACAAACTTAAAGCCACAGAAATCTCATAAGAAATCATCTGTGCAGCGGCACGCATTGAACCAATCATCGAATACTTGTTATTTGATGCCCAACCAGCTGTCAACAATCCAAAAGTTGAAAAACCTGATATTGCAATAACAAATAAAATACCACCATCTAAATCCGTTACTTGCAAATGATGATCAAAAGGCAGTATTGATAAAATCAAAAAAGTAGCCATCATTGGAATCATCGGAGCCAAATAAAAGACAACAGCATCAGAATCTTTTGGTCGCAAACCTTCTTTAAAAAATAATTTCACGCCATCTGCCAAAGCTTGTAAAATGCCGTGATAACCTACACGCATAGGCCCTAATCTAGCTTGAAAATGAGCACATACCTTACGTTCTGCATAAACCAAAAATAACGCCGTAATACTCACAAAAATTACTAAACCTAAAGCAGCCATAGAATAATCAATAACTGTAGCTAATAATTTATGTTCAACGCCCATTAATTGACGTACATAATCACCAATAGCATTGGTTGTTGGGTATTTATTTATATCTATTTCCATAATTTACCTGTCAATATCTGGGATTACTAAGTCAAGTGTCGATAAAACCGTCACCAAATCCGCAATTTTTAAACCTTTAACCATCTCATTAATCACTGACAAATTAGAAAAATTTGGACTACGACTCTTAATACGATAAGGTTTATCAGTACCGTCACTCACAAACCAAGTTCCAAAAATACCACGAGCTGTTTCTACTTGTGCAAAATGCGTGCCTTTTGGTGGTTTAATACTTGGTTTTGTTTTAGATTTAACAGGCCCTTCTTTAGGAAAACGACTTAGGCATTGCTCAATAATTTTGACAGACTGGGCCATTTCTTCCATTCGAATCCAATAACGATCCCAACAATCACCATCTGTACCAATGGGTACATCAAACTCTAAATCAGGATATAAACTATAAGGAGCATTTTTACGCAAATCATAACTAACCCCTGAGCCCCTTAAGACAGGTCCTGAACACCCATAATTAATAGCCGTTTCTTTGCTCAAAAGACCTATACCTTTGGTACGTTCTTGTAAAATAGAATTACCCGTCAACAAAGTTCTATATTCATCTAAGCTAGGTTTAATGAATTCTAAAATTTCTTGCACTTTGGCTTCAAAAAAATCTGGTACATCAACAAATACACCGCCTGGACGGAAATAATTCATAGTTAAACGCGCGCCACAAATTTCATCAAACAACATGGTGATTCTTTCTCTTTCCTTAAAGCCATAAAGAAAAGCAGTAATTGCACCTAAATCCATACCAAAAACGCCCCACCACAACAAATGAGATTGGATACGTTGTAGTTCACTGACAATCACACGAATATATTCGGCACGCTCTGGCACACCAATATCACAAGCTTTTTCCACTGCTAAAGCTACACAATGATTATTATGATGAGCACATAAATAATCCATACGATCTGTCAAATGAATGTATTGAACGTAATTTTTATTCTCTCCCATCTTTTCGATAGAACGATGAATATAACCTAAATGAGGGACTACCTCACGAACATATTCACCATCAAGTTGAATAACTAAACGCAATACTCCATGGGTCGATGGGTGCTGTGGCCCCATATTAACATAGAATTCTTCTGTGTTATCGTGCTTCGGCAATGATGCCGTAAAACCTGGTTGTTTTTCTATTGTATTTATTTTTTCTAATTGCATAAATTAATAAGGCTTGGGAATATAGCGCCCCTCCACATTATCCTGCCAATCTTTACGTAAAGGATAACCAACAAACTCATCGGCGAGTTCATTTAGAAAAATACGACGCATATCAGGATGGTTGTTAAACTGAATTCCAAACATATCATAAACTTCACGTTCATGCCAATTGGCAGACGCATAAATTTGAGACAAGGTTTCTATTTTAGGTTCTTGACGATCTGTAATTTCACATCTCACTGTAATTAAATGATTAAATTTTAAAGACATTAAATTTACCACTAAATCAAAATGATCTAAATAATCGACTGCCGTTACAAAATTTAAAAAATCAAAATCCAATTTATCGTCTGTTTTTAAAAACTTAATTAAATCGATGTATTGATTTTGAGACACTTTGACTTCAAGCATATAATCACTGTTTTTAGCAGACAAAACGTCTTCAACTGTTTCGTCTTCTGAAGTTACAACGTCAAAAGCTGCTATATCCACAAAATTACCTTTCACAGCTTTATATATATCCACAGCTGACAATCCCACTGCTGGCTTTGGCTTATGTGGTATGGCCGCAATTTTTTCAACTGCTTTTCGTTCTGGCTTAGGTGCTTTATAATCTGGATTAGCAGCTTTAAATTCTGCTATTTCAGCTTCCAATGCATCTTTGCGAGCTGCTTCTGATTTTTCCCACTCTTTATTTGCTTTGGTCCAAGGATCTTCATGAACTTTAATAGGTTCTGGCATTGGCTTGCGAGGGGTACGGATGCTTTCTTTTTTGATACATTCCTGTAATTCCATAATACCTTGCAACAATGCTTCAGGGCGTGGTGGACAACCAGGAATATAAACATCAACAGGTACGATAGTATCAGCACCTTTACAAACCGAATAATTATCATACATAAACGGCCCACCAGAGACAGTACAAGCCCCCATGGCAATAACATATTTTGGTGCTGGCATTTGATCATAAAGAATTTTTAAACGCGAAGCCATTTTTTCGACAATGGTACCCGCCAATATGATTAAATCTGCCTGACGTGGGGTTGCACGAACAACCTCAACACCAAAACGCGACCAATCGTGATGAGAACCACCCACGCTCATCATTTCAATGGCACAACAACTTGTACCATAAACTAAAGGCCAAAGAGAATTTCTCCTGGCCCAATTGACTAAAAAGTCAACGCTATTGACCATCTGCTTTCCACCGGGGAGCGGATCTAAAACAGGTGGCAATTTTTCTAAAACTGTGAGGCCCATAATTTGCCTAACTCCACTTTAATACGCCCTTGCGCCAAGCATAAAGCAATCCAAATGCCAAAATTACAAAGAAAACAACTAGCTCTACCATCACTGTGCTTATACTTAAGCCAGCAATTAAACCATTAGCTACATCGTTGTAAATTCTTACGCAAGGAAAAAGAAATAAGGTTTCAACGTCAAATATCATAAATATTAACGCGAAAATATAATAACCAACTTTAAAACGGACGTGCGTCTGACCTATAGTCAACTCTCCACATTCGTAAACTAAATTTTTGTGCTCATTGTCCGGGGAACTATAACTTAAAATCCATGAGCCAATCATACCGCCAGCAACAAACAGTATACCCAGAACAGTCATAAAAGGGATAATTGTGTAATTTTCCATAACTACCTAACAAAATAAAAAATTTAAAAGACCGCATTTTATTAAAGGTCGCAATTGTACGGTATTTCACAATACTTAACAACTATTTTTCTCTAAGTTGCTAATTTTGTCTATTCTGCGTTGGTGTCTGCCACCTGTAAATTTGGAATCAATAAAAGCATCTAAAATCGCATGCAAATCATCGTACAATGGCACTCTACCACCAAAAGCCAATACATTAGCATTATTATGCTCCTTAGCCATCGTAGCTGTAAACACATCATTAACCAATGCGCATCTAATACCATCAACCTTATTAGCGGCAATAGAAATACCTATGCCAGTGCCACATAAAACTACGCCAAAAGACACGCGTCCGGCAACAACTTCACAAGCCACAAGCTCCGCCTGATCAGGATAATCAGCAGAAACCCCGTCGGCAACACCCAAGTCTATACACTCTATGCCCCTTTGTTGCAAATGCGACACAACCTTTAACCTACGCTCTACCGCACCATGATCACTAGCTATAGCCACTATATCTGACATAAACTTTCCTTTATTGATAAAATTAAACAATTAAATAACCATACAAATATGCATCGCACATATTTGATTACAAATTATGATTATACAAATTTTAAAATAGATATGGTGATATCATCGTGCTGTTCTGCATCACCTCTAAAAGCTTCTAAATCTTCATAGATGCCATCAACCATTTTTCTAGCTGAACCAGAGACTAATTTTAATAACAAAGCCATAAAACGCTCTTCACCGTACTCTTCACGTTTACTATTCATCGCTTCTACTACACCATCGGTATAAAATATAGCAAAATCGCCTGTTTCAAAATCAATAGTTACATCTTTTAAAGCTTTTCCAAAAATCAAACCCTTATCAAAGCCCAACGCAATACCATTAGGGTTAAATAGCTCTAATTTATTAGTAGCTTTGCGATACACAATCAAAGGATTATGTCCAGCACTACATAACTGCATACTACGTGTTTTAGAATCTAAGATAGCATATAATGCCGTTACAAACATACCTTTGCGTATTTCACGACTCAAGGTATGATTTACCTGAATACAGGTCTTATGAGCATCAGGATTATCACGACTTTCCAAACGCATAAGCATTCTCGCCGAAGTCATAACCATCGAACCAGGTATTCCTTTACCAGATACATCGGCGACAACTATCCCCATATATCTATCATCGATAGGAATATAATCATAATAATCACCACCAACCTCTTTTGCAGGATGATAAATAGCATAAAATTCACAACCATCTATAACTGGAAAAGCCTTTGGCAACAAAGCATTTTGAATCTCTGTAGCAATAGATAATTCATGTTCTAATTGATGCTGAACAATCTCTGCATCTTTTGCCTTTAATAATTGCTTAGTCATTATGTTAAATTCATAAGCCAATACACCTATTTCATCATTAGTTGTTGGTATTGTTTGGTGATTTAAATCTCCACCAGCTACTATTTGTATATCATCTGTTAAAACAGCCACCGGCTTAGTCACCACCGTTGCCAACATTAACGACATCAGTAAACTGGCCAAAATAGCACAGCCACCTATTATTAACGAATACTTCAGTAACTCGTTTTTTTGTTCATCAATAGATACTCCAGACAGAATTAACATAGCAGTGCCAATACGCTGACCTGTTTTAAGACTAGTAATCGGGGCTTTAAATCCAAAATAACGCTCTGTTGTACCCAAATGGCCATCGACAATTGGCGTATAATCTCCAGAAGAGATTTTAACTATACTCGTATCAATATTATGTCTTTTACCATTTTTAAATATAAAATTTTCACTGGATTTTTGGGCTATACTGTAATTTTTCTTTTCCGACTGAAGAACTGGAGGATTTTGACCATGACTATTTTTTAAATCAATAATATCCGCATTTAACACCAAGCTAGAAACTTTTGATATCGATGGATAATCTAAGATTTCAGTTAGCGTAGATTCTCGCTCTTTATACCAGTTTTCCAAACTTTGCTGATAAAGCTTACGAAATTTATCAAGGTTATACACAAGCCTAGGACTACGCTCTGTCAAATAATAACGTATACTTCTTTTTTCAGGAGGTAAATTGCCTTCAACATCATCTAAACCATCACCAAAAGACAACTTCTTTTTAGGTGGCATACGCTTTAAAGAATGCCTATTTTCTAAGATATCACGCCCGTAAATTTTTAATAAATGAATGGCACTCATACCATCTAATTTGATTTGATTTTCTACTGTTTTCTCAATTTTATTAATATTTAATATCGTCCATACGCCAACCAACAAAATCAAAAAACCCATAATTGGCAAAGCAAATTTAAATTTTAATGACAACCCTGATTGTCTTTTTTTATGCACAAACACACTGTCAAAAGTAGAGTCCAAGCTTGTCGATACCGAATTATCTATCTTTTTAGACTTCTTAATGATTGGCTTGCTTTTAGTCTTTTTATTAGAAACTTTTTTTGTGACCTTTTTACTGGCTACTTTACGCATAGGAGACTGCTGAATATCAGACGTATCAGCCCCAACTTTTATAGGCGAAACAGCCCTAGAAGCAACCTTTGACTGCTTCTTAACAACTTTTTTTACTGTCTTTTTAATAGGCGCATCAGATATGGTAGTTTCAGAAAGCGATGACGCTGGACGAGTAGAGACTTTTTTAACAATAGTTTTTTTGACTATTTTTTTGGTTAATTTTCCTTCAGGCACCAAGAAGGCCCTCCCGTAGCAGTAAATATAAATTTAAGAATACACAAGACACTAACCCAGCCACTATATCATCCATTAAAACGGGCCATGCTCCCTTACATTTATCAATCGCACCGATAAACCAAGGTTTAGCTATATCAAAAAATCTAAATAGCAAAAAACCTACCACGGAAACCTCAAGCATCATAACCATAGACATATCTAAAAAGCCTTTAACCCAAATAAAAGTCGCACAAATTCCTGCAAATTCATCAATAACAAAAGTTTTAGGATCATCACTGCCACTTTCAACAACAGCCTGAGGATACACTAAAATAGAAATGATACTCGATATAACACATAGAGCAATCATTATTAAAGAAGAAAATAAATTATTTGTCATTAAACAAAAACACAACAGCGTCGCCACAAGTGCACCAAAAGTGCCTGGTGCAAAAGGGATAAACCCAGTATATAAAACAGCATAAAACAAACGCCCTAATACTTTCACAATTAACTCTCTTTTAATAAATTAGATGACAACCAATCAAATACTTCTGTAACTGTAATATCAGTCAAACCACACGAACTATCACTACCATTAGTATTATCATCGTTTTTCTTTTCAAAAACCTTAACATTTTTTCCCCATGGCCGCCATAAATAGCTGTATGTGCTACCAAACAACACAGCCACTGGAAGATTCAATGCCGCAGCCATATGCGCAGGCCCCGAATCCAAACCTACAAATCCAACAGAAATGCTCATAATACCAGCTGTTTGCATCAAATTGGTTTTGCCTGCAATAATTTTTATATATTCACAACCTTGGGATATTTGTTGTAGATAATCAACATCATTACTAGCACCCAATAGTAAGACCTCTAAGCCCAACTTATCATACAACAATCTGCACAACTGACGCTTATTATCCATACCCCACTCATTTTGACCCCTAACCACCGCATGCATAACTACAAAGTTTGTCTGCACGCCCAATTCTTTGACAATGGTTTTAGATTTGGCAAGCAATTGGTTGTCAATGGGCAAATGCTGTCGCCACTGATTTTGTTTACCTACAATAAATCCAGCCTGTTCAAAAGCAGACATAACTCTTTCTACAGAATGATACTTTTTTTCTATCCCCGTAAACTCTTGGGGATGCTGAATGATTTGGGTATAAAACCTGCATAATGGCGAACCTGTTTTACTGCCCAATCTTTTTTTGGCAAAAGAAGCCAAGGTCAACAATACAGAACGTGGACCCCCATGCAGATTAATCGCCATATAAAAAGGCGTTTTAATCAACCAAAAAAACAATTTTATTTGACTGATAATATCTTTTTTTACAATAACTAAGTTAGCAATATGCTGATTGCTAGAGAGTACATCACCCATACCTTCTTCTGCCAAATAATGTATGCGAATATCTGGATAATATTTATGTATTTGCTCAAGCACAGGCGTAGTTAAAACCATATCACCAATGGAGCGCAAACGAACTATCAACAAATTTTGGGTAGACTTCATGGCAAGAGTGTAGGTGAATTATTTAACAGTGCAATTTGTTTTTATTATTATATAATTTTAAAAATTAAATTTATATCATCATTATGATAATTGCAATTATTATTTAGTTAGAGTTTAAAAAATGAACCAAGAAAAAATATTAGTAACCAGTGCCCTCCCATACGCCAATGGCCCCATACATTTTGGACATATCGCAGGAGCATATTTACCTGCCGATATATTTACTCGCTACAAGCGTATGACTGGCGCAGATATAGTCTATGTCAGCGGAACCGATGAACATGGCTTTGCAATTACTATTGGCGCCCAAGCAGAAGGCCATTCACCACAAGAACATGTCGATAAATACAACAAGGTAATATCTAATATTTTTAAACAATTTAATATTTCTTTTGACAATTTTTCACGAACTTCAATGCCACACCATCATAAACTGGCACAGCAGTTTTTTACTCAAATCAGAAACAATGGCTACATAAGCAAAAAAACTACCGATCAATTATTTTGTGAAAAATGCAATATGTTTTTAGCCGATCGATATGTATACGGCACCTGCCCTGACTGCGACGCCGAAAACGCCCGTGGAGACGAATGTGGTGCCTGTGGCTCTTGGATTGACCCATTAAAATTAAAACAACCCCATTGTAAAGTATGCAATGCTACACCTACTGTCAAACAGACAACACACTGGTTTTTAGAACTTGGCAAATTCTCAAAAGATTTAACTGCATGGTTAGATACCAAAACAGACTGGAAACCAAACGTTAAAAATTTTATTAGTAAAATGATTGAAAATGGCTTAGAGGGCAGAGCTATTACACGCGACATGGACTGGGGTGTAAAAGTGCCACTCTCTGAAGCAGAAGCTAAACGCTTATACGTTTGGTTTGATGCTCCTATAGGATATGTCAGTGCCACAATGGAATGGGCCGAAAAAATAGGCCAACCAGATAAATGGAAAGATTATTGGTACGATAAAAATACACAGCTAGTGCATTTTATCGGCAAAGATAACTTGCCATTTCATTGCGTAGTATGGCCAGCTATGATTATGGGACAAGATGAGGATTTTATTTTACCAAGCGATGTACCAGCCAATGAATTTTACAATTTAGAAGGAAAACCTTTTTCTAAATCAAGCGGATGGTATGTGGATATAGAAGACTTCTTTAAAACATACAATACTGATTCTATTCGTTACTGCATAGCAGCTGGCGCACCAGAAACCAAAGATGCCGATTTTACATGGAAAGATTTTCAAGGCCGCAACAATTCTGAACTGGCGGATATTTTAGGCAATTTTATAAATCGATTTTTGAAATTTAGTGCTAATTATTTTGAAAACAAAGTGCCAGAATATTGCAACCCCAGTAACGCCGATACAAAAACCTTAGAAAGTATAAAAGAATTAAGCCAAACTATTAGTCAACATTATAGTCATTTTCATGTACGCAAAGCAGCCTTTACAATCATGGAATTAGCTAGAGTTGGCAATAGATATTTTGACGAAAAAGCACCTTGGAAGAGCCGTAAAACAAATATTCAAGATTGTGCATGTACAATTAACACATGTATTCAAATAGGTAAAGCTTTAGCAATTATATCATACCCTATAATACCAACTACAGCCCAAAAAATATGGGATATGCTTGGATTACCAGACAAAATCGAAAACAACAATTGGACAGAGGCACTACAAACACCCGTTGCTACTGGGCATCAATTAGGCAATGCCGAAGTTTTATTTGCCAAAATAGAAGACGCTACTATAGCGAAAGAAGAAGAAAAACTACACTCTATGGTAGCTAAAGATAAAGCAGACAACGCAAAAGAAAAAACAGAAAAAACAAATTTAATAACATTTGATCAATTTCTGTCAGTAAAAATGCAAGTTGGCGAAGTAACTCAAGCCGAAGCTGTTAAAAAATCAAAAAAACTTTTAAAACTGCAAGTCAACCTTGGACAAAAAAGCATTCAAATTGTCTCTGGCATTAAAGAGTCATACCAGCCCCAAGATATTATTGGCAAAAAAGTAATTGTGGTTAGCAATCTAAAACCAGCCAAACTAATGGGTATTGAATCACAAGGTATGTTATTAGCTGCAAACGACAATAATAAACTAAGTTTAATTACTGTAGACAATCCAGAAATTTCAACTGGTTCAGAAGTTAGTTAAAAATTTTTGACTCTCGCTCTTTGCGTTGCATAATACGCAAAGAGCGAACTTCTCTACGTTTAGTTATAGAATCTCTATAACTTTTTACTGCCCACAGAGTAGGTTTATAACTTAGTATAGCCATCAATAAACCAACTAATACTGAGCCAACCCATAAAGGCGCTCCCATCGCAATCATAAAATCCAACCAAACATTGCCAGCATCTTTATTAAAACCCCATTGAGAAAACGATTTAAACCAAAAAAACTTCTGAGACATTATATGTTCCAAACGTTCAGCAGTTAATACTTGTGCATCTGAAAAAAACAAAGAACCAACCCAATAATTAAATATATAAATTGGCAATGCAGTAAAAACATTACTTACTTGCACTGCTAATATTCCAGCTAACTTATTAACTTTTAAAAGAGCGTTAATTGCCAAAATTAACGCCATCTGAAAGCCAAAAGTAGGCGTAAACCCAATAAATATACCGTACGCAAAACCCTTAGCTATTGCATCTGGCCGGCCTTTTAAGTTTAAAAGCTTACGCGCGTATTTGCGCCACATAAATTTATAATAACGCATTAAAACCCTTCCATTATATTTTTTTCAAGGGAGCTACCATCAAATGATTGTATAATTTTAACATCATTTTCTTGGCTCATATCAATTCTAAAAGGCCGTTTAACCTTTTGCCTATTTTCAAATACAACTGATAAAACTGGCTTAGTATAGTCTCCACCATTGGCTGCCACAACCTTTGCTAAACAATTATTATTTAGCTCTACCCAACTCCCAACAGGAAATAATGACATATATCCCAACAAAGCCTTAATCACATCTCTATTAAAATATCCTCGTGCCCCTAAACGCACAACAGACTCCATGGCCATATATGGCAACACACCTTTGCGATAAGGACGATTTTCAACAAGAGCCTCATAAGTGTCCGCCACTGCGACTATTTTAGCAAATGGATGTATAAATGAACCTCGCCTAGCTTTTGGATAACCTTTACCATTCTCACGTTCATGAATTTGATACGCAACATAAGGAGTGCTAAGCGGTAAGCCATCCACCTTTTGCAATGCATTAATACCGTATATGGAATGACGTTGAATCTCTAAACGCTCAGAAGATGTCAAAGCAGAAGGCTTATACAAAACCTTGTCATTGATTTTATACATACCCACATTATGCATAAAAGCCCCATAAGATAACTCTAAAATCTGCTCTTTGCTATAACCCATTCCCATAGCAATATTCATACTTAAAATTGCCACATTAAAACTGTGATTAGCAATCCAATCTTTAGTGTCGACTACGGTATCTCTGGTCAAATTCAAACACAAGTTTTGATCGTATAACATCGCCCCCATTAATGTATTTGCAACTTTAGAAACTATTTCTCCGCGAACTGGCGTTCCAACTCTAAAGTGAAAAAAAATTTTTTTCATTTCTGCAGACGTAGTTTTACGAATATCTAAAAAATTACATTTATCTTCATCGCTACGAAAAACATCACCGCTGAGCTTACGTTGTATAGTAGACAATGACTGACCATCACAAACAATATCTTCAATTACACCTTTATCCAAAAACGACGGCGTCAATAAACCAGTATTAGAAAATAATCTTTCTTTAGATACCGTTGCATCTAAAGTTTTTAAGCTATCTACGGCTTCATTATCAACCAATTTACTTTTACAAATATCCTCGTATTGCTTGATTTTTAAATAGTCTAACTCTGCATTATCTTTCTTAATAAAAATATAATCAATACCACGTGATTTAAATGTTACAGTCAACCCATCTGATATAATCGAGCCAGATTCTAACAATAAAGTACCTTTACGATCATAAACTGATTGGGTTATTTTTTGACCTATCTGCAAGGTATCAACATTTTGCCGTGTATTTTTACAACTATGTATAAAATCTTGCAAATTATCAGTAGCTGATAAATATGTTAATGATTCTATACCCGCTTTAGATAAAGCCTTTTTCTTGTCTGGGGTTACCTTTTGACCAGGCCTAAAAATTATACTGCCAGATTTATGAATATAATAATTACTGACGGTACCTTCGGGAATAGAATCAATTACCAAGCTTTTCACAACGATATGTATTTTCCGTTCAATAGCACAGCAATAGCTCGTCCAGAGGCATGGTACCCATCAAATGGACAATTAGCGCTATTAGAATAAAACTTATCCGTATCAATTGTATTGGCTAATTTAGTATCAATAATGGTTATATCTGCAACAGAACCTTCTTTAAGCTCTCCCCCGTCTAATTGTAAAATTTTAGCTGGGTTAAAACTTAATTTTTGAATTAACTTGGCTATAGTTAATTTGCCTCGACCGACAGCTTGTGTCAACAATACTGGCAATGTTGATTCTAACCCTATAGCCCCAAACGGTGCAGCTAAAAACTCTTGTTGTTTTTCTTCTAAACCAACAGGATTGTGATGAGAACTAATCGCATCGATTGTACCATCAACTAAACCCTGCATTAAAGCATCGCGATGTTCTTTACCACGCAATGGAGGATAAACTTTAAAGCTAGTATTAAAATCTTGTATACAAATATCGCTCAAAAATAAATTATGAGGCGTTACATCACAGGTAACTTTAACACCATTTTTTTTTGCTTCTCTAATTAACTCTACTGATTTGCGACTAGAAATTCCAGCAACATGCAAATGCGCACCTGTAGCCTCAGCCAATGCTAAATCTCGATATAATCTCAATTCTTCTACCAAAGGCGCAATCCCTGAAAAACCTAACTCGGTGGCAACATCTCCAGCAGCCATCACACCACTGCCAATCATAGAAGCATCACGGCAAAAAGAAATAATTGGCTTACCACACATATCGGCATACTCTAACGCCCTATGCATAACACCACTATGCTCAACAGAAGAATCAGCATCGCTAAACGCAACTGCACCAGCTCTGGATAATAATCCCATTTCAGTTAAACGCTCTCCATCTAATCCAACTGTAATTGCCCCAACAGGATAACATTTAGCACTATGGGCTCGTCTTGCTTGATTGCTAACAAACTCTACTGATGCTTCATTATCAATAGGAGTTTCAGTATCAGCCATCATCACAACCGCTGTAAATCCACCGTGTAACGCTGCGGATAATCCAGATTTTATAGTTTCTTCTTCATCGCGACCTGGCTCACGAAAATGCACATTCATATCAATTAAACCTGGAGCAATAATCTTATCTGTACAATCAATTATTTTTGCTGATTTGATATCTTCAGAATTTAAATCAGATGATATCTTAATAATTTTTTTACCTTCTAATAGTATATCTGCTTTTATTTCTTTAGCTTTAGAGACATCAATTACTCTGCCACCTTGTAAAATTGTTTTAGACATCTATGCGACTCCCATTTAACAAGTAAAATACTGCCATTCGACAAGCCAAACCATTAGAAACCTGTTGCAAAATAACAGAATTTTTACTATCGGCAACCTCTGCTGTCATTTCCACACCTCTATTGATGGGGCCTGGATGCATTACTACTAAATTTTTGCTAGCTTTTTTTAAACGATCTCTATTCATACCAAACAATAACGCATATTCACGCAAAGACGGAAAGTTACTACGACCTTGCCTTTCCATCTGAATACGCAAACAATTTACAACATCCACTTTTTTAATAGTTTCATCTAAATTATAACTAATTTCTACACCCATCTTAGCTATCGATTTTGGGATTAAAGTAGGCGGACCTACCACCGTTACCTTTGCGCCTAATTTTAATAAGCCAAAAATATTAGAACGAGCCACACGACTATGACGTATATCACCTACTATAGCTACCTTAACTCCTTCAAGCGTGCCTAACTTTTCTCTGATAGTAAAAATATCTAACAATCCTTGGGTTGGATGCTCATGGCACCCATCTCCAGCATTGACAATTGCGCAATTTAAATGCTTGGCTAAAATTTGCGGTACACCTGGGCAACTATGACGAACAACTACCATATCCACACCCATAGCTTCTATATTAGAAGCCGTGTCAATTAATGTTTCGCCTTTACTCAAAGAACTACCAGACTTATTAAATTGAATTAAATCCGCGCTTAAACGCTGAGCAGCCAATTGAAACGACATAGATGTTCTAGTACTAGGCTCAAAAAACAACAATGCTACGGTTCGACCTTGCAATGCAGGAACCTTTTTAATACTGCGTGTAGAAACCTCTTTTAAACCCTCAGCAGTATCCAAAATCATATTTAACTCATTGCGATCTAAATCTTTTAGACCCAATAGATGTTTTTTTGTCCACTTCACCTAGTCCTCCTTTAACTTATTTGACTATTGTTTGTGAAATAAATACCATCGTCTTCACCGCCATTATAGATAACTTCTATTTTATTTGTATGAGACTCTTCTATTGTTAAACCAACATAATCTGCCTGAATAGGCAATTCACGACCATGTCTATTAACCAACGTGACCAAACGTATCAGGCGTGGTCTTCCCAAGGCCATAACCTGATCTATTGCTGCTCTGATTGTTCGTCCAGTAAATAAAACTTCATCTACCAATATAACTGTTTTATTTTCTAAACTAAAATTAATATCTGTTCCCTCAAGCGGTACATCTGGCAATCGTTTATGAATATCATCGCGATACAAAGAAACATCAATATAACCAACATCTAATTTATCTGTTTTATTCTGTAACTCCTTAGCCAAGGCATCAACGACTTTTACACCACCTTTACGAACACCCAACAAACAAAAATTATCACCACAGTTTTGCAATATTTTTACAGATAATTGTTTGATTATTTTGTTTAATTCTTCACTATCTAAATACTTTTTCATTATTTTTATATAACTCCATTGCCTCATTAATTTTGTCTTTTTCTAATATTTTACATAGCTTTTTAACAATCTCATATTGTTTTTTTGAAAAACAAACAGTATCGCCTATTTTAGGTAAAGAATAAGGATACAATCTATGCAATAACGATTTTTTAATTTGTTCTAAACCATCACCTGTAACAGAAGAAAACTTAATTGCATCATCTGGCAACATTTGCAATACATCATTATTAGCCAAATCTAATTTACTATAAAAATTCAATACTTCATCATTTGGATTAAAATCTATTGGCAAGGCTTTATCTAAAGGATAAAAATTAACAATAACATCTGCTTCGGACAATAATGTTTCAAAATGATTATAAGACTGAAGATCCTGCATAGCATTGTCAAAATCACCAGAACCTGGAGTGTCATATAATTCGATTTCTATACCATTTAAAATGACAGAGGCACTTAAAGCATCGCGCGTTGTATAACATACATTAGACACAAGAGCCAATTGTTTATCTACTAAAATATTAAACAATGTGGATTTGCCAGCATTGGTCGGACCTGTCAAAAAAACAGCATGGGTTTGTTGTGCCAAAACAGCATAATAACTATGTTGATATAAAAGCTCTAATCGTTTTTTATCACAAGAAACTATAGCATTCTCAACAACATACTTTAACTGGTTTATATTAGTAGCAGCAAATAGATGACAGGCAAAACGACTTCTAGCCAACCTCAAAGCCCGCAATTGAGAAGAATCATCGCTGTTACAAGCTTCATATGCTCCCTCAGCAATTAAAAAATGTACTAATTTAGACAAAATTGCCTGTGAAGCATGTAAATACAAAAAGTATTTACTATCACGAAAACAAACCAAAGCTTCGTCTAACGGCTCGCCATCAATACTTATAGATATTAAATAATTTTTATTTTCAACAGGATTTAAAATAGCCGTATTTGCTGGCACTAATTTAGCTATTATTTGATTAGCATCTGTACCAAATACAGTTACTACTGTTATGGCTGAACCAGTGCTAGGATTTAAAATAGAATAATTAATCATACTTATAGAATACCATAGCAAAAAAAATTAGCACTGTTTTTTGTGTGATGTAGCAAAAACTATTCAGTCACCAATTTTATACAAAATCAAACCTTGATTAGATGCTCCCGCCTTTGGCCAAACACGCTCTGAATTTGCCACAATCTTAGACAATTCTTTTAAGGAACTTACTGGCAAATACCCTGTATACCGCTTACCTTTATACATATACGCATAAGAGTTTTGATAGCGATTTAACTCGGCATAATCTACTAAAAAATATTTAATTTTCTGTAATTGTAAATACTTTACAAAACCATTTTTTAAAATATTTTCTAACTCTACTGACATAAATACAGTTTGATATTTAAACGATATGTCCAATGGATAATAATAACTTTTAGCATCTGCTACACTAAAAACCTTATCTATTTGAGGATGCTTTTCTAAATACTTAATTAAACCAAATTGTGATAAACTAGTTTTAAAATAAGCATCATAAGATTGACTACCAATTAAAACTGGTATTTTTAAGCGCATACAATAAATGCTAATTACTAGATTAGTGAAAATAGAAATTAAAACAAATCCATAAATTATCCGTTTGCCAAATAATTTAACTAATTCAAAAAAACCAACCGAAACAAATACCATTATCAACAGATATGCGGGATATAAAAATCTAGCAATGCGATGAGTCGCCACAACCCAAAGCACTAGCCATATAATAGCAGATAAACAAAATAATCTTGCAGATTTATTTTTGAATAAAAACTTCCATGACATAAAAAACAAAAAAATTACTATAGGTGAGATAACCCAATAATGGTTTAACCCATCAGCTATAGACATTAAAAAACTTGTATCAGAATGATATTTATGCGCCCAATTCCAACGCGCAACATCAGAGGCGCGCATTGTACCTGAAGGTAAAAAATTACATAACAATGGATAAAATGGATTTCCTGTATTAAACCAGTTAAACCACAGCCATGGATTAATAACTATTGGTACAATTATGATTTGCACACAAGTTATTATTTTTTGACAACCATAATCACCTAAAAAAATAAACACACAAATAATAGGCAACCCAAAAAACAACATATTATATTTAACACACGATCCTATACATACCAATAAAATGATTGCTAAAGTATTTTTTTTATCTACACCTTTAATAACAAAATAAATACTACTTAAAAAACACAAACTCAATGGTATTTCTACATAAAATTTTTGAGCTAATATGATAGTCCAGGGCATCAACACTACTAGTAATGCCGACATAAAAGCATTAATACGTTTTAAGCTAATATGCAATGTTATTTGATATACAACAATAACTAAACCTATAGTCAACCAAACATTGATATACTGTACTATAATCGAAGTGATAATCTGATCGCGAGTGGCACTCAAGAGTAAATAAGCCAATGTTTCCATTGCCTGTGGAAAGGCAGCATAAATATTATTATGTAAAAATGTAATTTTCCCTAGACGCACATAATCGGCCGGCACACCCAAATGATATTCTAAAACATCAAAATCTAAAGCTGGCACCGATGCAAATGCAAAAAGCAAAAACAATAATAAACCAATAAAAAACACAAAAAACAACTCTTCTGATTTATAACTGTTTAAACTTTTAAGCCATCTAACAATAAAATAATAATAACTTTTAATAATACGCCAACCAAACAGGCTCGGCGAAATTAAAATCAATACCGCTGTTATATCATCAATTAACCCGGCAAGTCCCAAAACAAAAGCAATAACTGCAAGCAACCATAACCCACCCATAAACCTCGACACTTGACCAACTAAACCGTCGCCAAAAACAGGCTTAAATACAAACCCCAACACACCTGCACTAGAAATTAAAACGCCCGTTAAAAGCAAAGAGACAAACGGCAACAACCACAAAGACAGCACAACCTGAGCCGCCTGATTAAAGCCATAGAACAGACACGAAGCCAACAAAAAGAATATTAGGATAGTTTTCTGCATTTTTTTATTGTAACAAAAAAAATTAAATTTGTCCTACAAGGATTTCATCTACACCGTAAAAGTATTGACATACCATAGACAATACTTTTAAGTAAATAAAAACTTAATTTAATGGAGCGTTTATGTCTGATTCAGTAAGAGTAACAATAACTGGTGCCGCTGGTCAAATTGGCTATGCACTTTTATTTCGCATTGCAAGCGGGCAAATGTTTGGCGCTGACACCAAAATTGATTTAAATCTTTTAGAGTTAGAACTAGCTATGAAAACATTAAAAGGCATAGCCATGGAATTAGACGACTGTGCATTTCCATTGTTAAATTCTATCACTTGCACCAATGACTTAAACGAAGGCTTTAAAGATACTGATTGGGCATTACTTGTTGGTGCTGTCCCTCGCAAAGACGGCATAGAACGTGCAGATTTGCTCAACATCAATGGAAATGTATTCACAGAGCAAGGTGCAGCAATCAAAGCCAATGCCAAATCTAGCTGTAAAGTACTTGTAGTTGGCAACCCTTGTAACACAAACGCCTTAATCTGTCATAACGCATCAGATTTGCCTAATAAACAAATTTTTGCAATGACAATGTTAGACCAAAACAGAGCCCATACACAACTAGCTCAAAAAGCAGGAGTAGATGTTAGTAAAGTTAAAAACTTAGCTATTTGGGGTAACCATTCGCCGTCGATGTTTGCAGACTTTGCCAATGCTACAATAAACAATCAACCATTATGCGAAGTTATCACAGACCATAATTGGCTAGAGAGTGAATTTTTAGAAACAGTTGGAAAACGCGGAAGCGCAATTATAAAAACTAGAGGCGCATCATCAGCCGCTTCGGCAGCCAATGCTATTATTGATACTGTACGTAAATTAACTACACCTACACCAGAAGGTGAATTTTTTAGCGTTTGCGTGCCAAGTGATGGTTCTTACGGAACTCCACAAGGTTTAATTTCTTCTTTTCCTGTTCGTAGCAATGGAACTGACTATGAAATCATACAAGGCTTAAAACATAATGATTTTGCAAAAAATAAATTAAAAGCAACATTTGACGAATTAAGTCGAGAACGGGACGCCGTTTCTAATCTATTAAAATAAATTCAAGGGCGCATTTATGTACTCCCATATAAAATGATTTATAAAAATCGCATTGCCATTTTAGGCGACTTACACTACGAACCACAAATAGCGCCAATATATAGACGTGCTATGTATCAAATCTTAAAATACAAACCAAGCAGACTATTTAACCTTGGCGATATTGGAGGATATTCTTACGCAGGAAGTCCACAAAGCTTTGAAGATGGTTTTCAATATTTATCTGATTTTAGTATCCCTTTTCATCCCTTAATTGGCAACCATGATTTAGAACACCTAAATTTTGCAACTGATGCAGAAGCCATAAACTCTTGGTGCTATAGTTTTGCCAAACCAAAACCATATTATTTCGTTAAATTACCAAATGCTATTGGGATTGTCTTATCGTCTACAATTTTTAGAGAAGCAAAAAATTGCTGCCATGAAATAACAATTGATTCTGTGCAAATCCAATGGTTAAAAAAAACTTTACAAAAATACAAACACCTGCCTACATTCATATTTTCTCATGCACCTATTGCCGGCACAGGAATTAGAGTTATACAAGATATTCATTTAACAGCCCCCAATGCTTACTTAAACAACACTAATAACCCATTACAATTTATTAAATTAATAAAACATAACCCTCAAATCAAATTGTGGTTTTCTGCTCATAATCACTTAGGACATAATTATAAAAACACAATCACAGTTAAAGAATCATGCACTTTTGTTCACACAGGCACTATTAGCCCTGTCAGTCGCGATAAAACATTTCATACAAGATTTTTGGAATTTGATAAAACTGGATTTACAATTTGCACACTCGACCATACCAGTGGCGAGTATTTAAAAGATTTTGAATTTATATTTAAAGATAATGATTATAAATTTTTAAGGGATTTTAAAGAGCCTGATTTCAATCACGTCATAGCACCAGATTTAAATAACTATAAAAACCTTTTACAAATTGGCGATAGTGCTTTTATTGTAAATAAAAATATGATAGTCGAATATGATTTTAAAACAAAAACTGCCTTGGGCGTTGTGGCAAAAAACATAAGTAATACCATAGTTTTAACAGAGCATAATAACAATTTAGTAATTAAAAAAGACAATCAAATCGTTGCTACATATAAACGCAATTGCTACGGTTGGTTTTTTAATGTCTTTTTTAAAAATGATTGGAAAACACTAATTGCCAATTTAGAAAACAAAACTTCTGATGCAAAGCATTAACAAAAGGTGGCAAAGCAAATGCACTTTGGTATTATACATCCTAAATTTTAATTAAGATGGAGACATATTGTGGCAACAATTAACAGTAATTACGATAAATTATCAGCTGGTTATCTTTTTCCAGAAATCGCTAGACGTACAAAAGAATTTTTAGCCAATAATAGTGATGCAAAAATCATGCGCTTAGGTATTGGCGACACCACAGAAGCTTTACCAAATTCTGTAATTGAAAGCATTAAAAAAAGAGTAGAACAACTAGGTAACACCAATAGCTATAGTGGTTACGGTTCATCAGAAGGAGAGGCCGAATTACGCAATGCTATCGCAAATTCTTATGCAAAATTAGGCGCAAATATTGCTGCCGAAGATATTTTTGTAAGCGATGGAGCCAAAGGTGATTCTGCAAATATCCAATCTGTTTTCGGTGTCGACAATATAGTAGCTGTTCAGGACCCTGCCTACCCTGTTTATGTTGATTCTAATGTAATTGCTGGACGAACCGGCAAAGCCACCGACGGCAATTATGCTGGATTAGTATATATGCCATGTACTGCAGAAAATAACTTTTTTCCAACACTACCTGATAGCAAAGTTGATATTATATACTTATGCAGTCCAAACAACCCTACTGGTGCTGTAGCTAATAAAGAACAACTTAAAACATTTGTCAATTATGCCTTAAAAAATAAGGCGGTCATTATTTTTGATGCTGCATACGCCGCCTTTATCAAAGACGATAATTTGCCAAAATCTATTTATGAAATTGAAGGTGCAAAAAAATGCGCTATTGAAATTAATTCATTTTCAAAAACAGCTGGCTTTACAGGTGTTCGTTTAGGCTGGTGTGTAGTGCCAAAAGATTTAGAAGTAGAAAATGCTGAAGCTGGCAAAATACATGGGCTTTGGACTCGTCGTCAAAACACATTTTTTAATGGTGCATCTAACATAGTGCAATCTGGTGGACTAGCTGTATTTTCTGAACAAGGTCAAAAAGAAGTTAGTGAATTAGTCAATTATTATATGGAAAATGCACGCCTTATAAAAGAATGTTTAAATGCCAAAGGTCTAAAGACGTATGGTGGCGAAAACGCCCCTTATGTTTGGCTACAAACCTCTAACAACCTTACTTCTTGGGAATTCTTTGACAAATTACTTAATGAATGTCATGTGGTAGGCACTCCAGGAGCTGGTTTTGGACCTAGTGGAGAAGGCTATTTTAGACTTAGCTCTTTTGGACATCGTGAAGATGTTATATGCGCTATTGAGAGCATCAATAAAAATCTAAATATATAATTAATATTCAGATCCACGCATAGCACAACCTATGCGTGGACATTATAAAAGGTAGCAACTTAAAACAAATTGTTAAAAAATATATGAATTTAGATAAAATATTAGAAGATTTAGATCAAGATATTAAAAAAGATATTGCAGAAGCAACTAAAGACACATTTGATGCTATAAAAAATGCAAAAATGACTAGTGAACTTCGCAAGGTTTTAAAAAACAAACAAAGATACAAGCCCCCAAAACAAAAAGTATCACCAAATCATAAACGAGGATGTTAAACGTGCTAAGGCATACAACGAAAGGTTGAGCAAGTACAACGCAACTCTCTTTGCTAGCTAAGTCATAAACCTTTAAACTAACGTTAATTAAAAATATTTATTGTTATTATTAAAGGAAATAATATGGCTGATGATTTTAAAGTAGCTGATATGAGCCTCGCAGATTGGGGTCGTAAAGAATTAGACGTTGCCGAGCACGAGATGCCAGGTCTAATGTCTATCCGCAAAAAATACTCTGCGGACAAACCTCTTAAAGGAGTACGCATAATGGGGTCATTACATATGACTATCCAAACTGCCGTACTAATAGAAACTTTAGTAGAACTTGGCGCCGACGTACGTTGGTGTAGTTGTAATATATTTTCAACACAAGACCACGCCGCCGCTGCCATTGCAAAAACTGGTGTGCCTGTTTTTGCTTGGAAAGGCGAAACCTTAGAAGAATACTGGGACTGCACTCTTAAAGCTCTAACTTGGCCAGATGGTTCTGGCCCACAATTAATCGTTGATGACGGTGGCGATGCTACAATTTTAATACATAAAGGCTACGAACTAGAAAACGGTTCTGACTGGGTAAACGAAGATTCTGAAAGCCACGAAGAAAGCGTTATTAAAGCTCTTCTTAAAAAAGTACATGCCGACAATAATGGAAAATGGCATAAAGTTGTTGCCGAGTGGAAAGGTGTATCAGAAGAAACCACCACTGGTGTTCACCGCTTATACCAACGCCTAGAAGAAGGCAAACTACTTGTTCCTGCAATTAATGTAAACGATTCTGTAACTAAATCTAAATTTGATAATTTATATGGTTGTCGCGAATCTTTAGCCGATGGTATTAAACGAGCTACAGATGTGATGATTGCCGGCAAAGTTGCTGTTGTAATTGGATATGGCGATGTTGGTAAAGGCTGTGCCCAATCAATGCGTGGTTTTGGAGCAAGAGTTATAGTAACCGAAATAGACCCGATTTGTGCATTACAAGCGTCAATGGAAGGCTTTGAAGTCGCTACTGTTGAAGATACCTTAGGTACTGGTGACATATACGTTACTACCACCGGTAATTTTGGCGTCATCACCGCCGAACACATGCTACAAATGAAAGACCAAGCCATAGTTTGTAACATTGGACACTTTGATAATGAAATAGAAGTCGATGCCCTTGAAAAAACTAATGGCGTTAAAAAGCTAACTATTAAGCCTCAGGTTGATAGATATACAATGCCAAATGGAAATTGTATTTATATGCTTGCCGAAGGACGCTTAGTTAATTTAGGCTGCGCCACAGGTCACCCTTCTTTTGTAATGTCAAATTCGTTTGCCAATCAAACATTGGCTCAAATAGATTTATGGAACAACAAAGATAAATATGAAGTTGGTGTTTATCGTCTATCTAAAAAATTAGATGAAGAAGTTGCCAGATTACACTTAGAAAAAATTGGTGTTAAATTAACTACACTAAGTAAAAAACAAGCTGATTATATTGGCGTACCTGTCGAAGGCCCTTACAAGCCTGAACATTACCGCTACTAGAAGTAACAATATATAAATAAAAAAGCCTCTGCAAATTTAACAGAGGCTTTTTTATTTATCTCTTATAAAATATCCGCACGCCCTTTCAAATCAATAGCTTTTAAAGCTTCTTTTATCTTTTGATCACTACTTGCAGGGCAAATCAATAACGCATCTGCAGTATCAACCACAACAGTATCTTGCATATCAATTAAAACCACCTCTTTATTGGCTGGTACATTAATAATATTATCTGAACTATCAATTAAAATAGCATTGCCATTGGCTACTGCGTTTTTATTTTTATCTTTTAAATAATAAGGCCTTACTGCTGACCAACTACCAACATCATCCCAATCAAAATCAGCTTCAACAGTAAAAATTGATTTAACATGCTCCATAATACCAAAATCAATGGATATTTTGGGTAAAGTAGCATAAACCTCGGCCAACAATTCATCATTATCAACATCAGACATAATTCTATCTAAACCTACCGAAAGCTTTGGCAAATACATTTTAATTGCATCTAAAATTATAGCTGTCTTCCACAAAAATATACCGCCATTCCAATAATAATTGCCAGAATTTACAAATTGTTCTGCCAATTCTAATTGAGGTTTTTCGCAAAATTTATCAACTTTATATACACCTGCTTCTTCCATATCACCACGTTTAATATAACCATACGCTGTCGCAGCAAAAGTGGGCTTTATACCAATAGTAATAAATCCTTTTTTATCTTCGGCCAACCTTGCAGCCGTCTTTATAACATTAGCAAAAGATTCAACTGGGTTAATAGAGTGATCTGCTGGCAATAAACACATAACAGACTCAGAATCAATTAAATGTAGTCGAGCGGCCGCTAAACCCACACAAGCTGATGTATCCCTACCAAAAGGCTCAATAATCAATTGTTCAGCTTTAAAATTAGGCACTATCTCAACTATTTTTGCTCCCTGCGATGGGTTAGTACATACAAAAATACGGTCATCTGGCAAAAAACTACGCAAACGATTTATTGTCTCTTCTATCATAGACTGTTCAGAAGTAATTGAAATTAACTGCTTTGGCATCTCTCGACGACTAATCGGCCAAAATCTAGTTCCACTACCACCCGCCATTATTACTGCATATATATTCATATTATTTCCACCAAATAAAATTTTTAATTTTGCCAGCTTGTTGCGACACACCCCAAACAGAAGAGTACCCCCTACAATCAATTTGAATCTCTACTGGCTGTTTAGAATTTGTTAATTTTGACTCTGTTATGCCTATGCCTCCCTTAGGAATAGCTCTTTTTACCTCTAAATTGCGAATAATTTTAGCCAAGATAACAGCATCTAATCTATCCACTTGACCATCTTTATTAATATCATCCATAACCCCATCATTATCTTCATCAATTATAAATGTTACAGCATCGCCATAAATATGTCTGCTAAACAAAGATGCACCTTTAACAGACGCATTATATCTAGGCGAACGATACCCTTCTAAGACTTTGATTTTTTTAGTAATTAATCCTGTTTTTATAAATTTTAAAGTTATTACCCTCAATTTTTCCATAAGTTTAGGACTAATAAAAGCATAAGGCAAATGACTTGTCTGACCTATGGAAGAAGGACATAAAAAATCTTTAAGCGCGTAACCTGGAATAATTTCTAACTCTAATAAAGGAGGTGTTACTGCAAACATATATTTTGGTTTCTGATAATAACGCGCTTTATTTTTAATCCACTTAGGCGCCTGCCTAGAGGATATATCTGGATATGTATAAGTACGCGGGTAAGAATTTAGCACATCTGTAAAATTAGTCATAACCACCAACAACAGCTTATCTTGCGACTGAATACCAGCCATTTTATAATCTACAACTATTTCAAAAGTACCTGCTTCATTGGGAGCAACACAATCAAAACTTCGCTTAGCCGTAGCTGCAATTTGACCGCCAACATTAATCCAATGATCTGGAAAACTAACATTCACAAAAGGTAGTCTTGTTCGACTTTGTCTTGTGCCAATTAAAATATTAAATTCTTGATTAGGATATAAAAAATACACACCGTTATTTTCTAATCTTAAAGTAAGAGATGTTTTAGCATCCTTAAGCTGAAACCAAATTCCACCTGATTTCTTAACTGGACTTTGCACAAGCAGCACTATGCTTACAATCAAAAGCCCCACTATCAAAGCTAACCCCGTATGATGTTTCCAAGTCATAAATGAATTGTACATAATAATATATAAAAATGAATTGAATAATTAGTATCTTCCAATCAAAATTAATTTAAAAATTATCTAAATTAATAGTTTTTAAAAAACTCAATTGTTCAACCAACCTAATTTCTTTATTATATACGCTCTGATTTTAAGGAATTTCAAATGAATAGCATTAAAGAAGCCATTGAAGCAATCAAAAATGGTGAGATAATAGTTGTTGTAGATAATGAGGATCGTGAAAACGAAGGTGACTTGGTGATGGCTGCCGAAAAGGCAACCCCTGAGGCAATTAATTTTATGGCGACCCACGGGCGTGGGTTAATTTGTTTGCCATTAACTGCTGAAAAAATTCATCAACTACATATACCGATGATGACAAGCGAAAATCAGTGCCCATTAGGCACCGCATTTACAGTGTCTATCGAAGCTCGTAAAGGCACCACAACAGGCATTTCTGCCGCAGAAAGATGCCTAACAGTACAAACAGCTATTAAACCAGATGCAAAACCACAAGACATAATATCACCTGGACATATCTTTCCACTTCGTGCTACAAATGGTGGAGTATTAAGACGTGCTGGCCATACAGAAGCAGCAATTGATTTAGCAAAATTAGCTGGCTTAAATCCCTCTGGTTTAATATGCGAAATCATGAACGATGATGGTAGCATGGCTAGATTGCCAGATTTAGAAAAATACGTTATCAAACATAATCTTAAACTTATTAGTATTGCAGATTTAATAAGTTATCGATTAGAAACAGAAACTATCATCCAACCAGATGCTGTTGTAACATTACCCACAAAATTTGGCGAATTTAAAATGCACCTATATATTGGGCCAGATGGCAAAGAACATATTGCCATGACTATGGGACTAGATGGCAAAACAACACAAGAGCCAACATTGATACGAGTACATTCTGAATGTTTGACTGGTGATTTATTTGGCTCTTTAAGATGTGATTGTCAATCACAACTGCACGCAGCACTAAAAGCTGTGGCAAAAGAAGGACGCGGAGCTGTTATTTATATGCGTCAAGAAGGACGCGGTATAGGTTTAGCTGCTAAAATGAAAGCGTATAACCTACAAGATCAAGGGCGAGATACTGTAGAAGCCAATGAAGATTTAGGTTTTAAAGCCGATTTACGCGATTACGGCATTGGTGCGCAAATTATAAGTAACTTAGGATTGAGAAAATTAAAATTATTAACTAATAATCCTAAAAAAATTATTGGTATAGAAGCCTATGGGCTTGAGGTGGTTCAAAGAGTGCCTATTGAAATCGAACCCCACGAATGTAATCTAAATTATTTAAAGACTAAAAAAGAGCGCATGGGACATATCATGCGACATATATAAAGGCTATTATGTCAGAAACTAAACTTACCAATGTATACTCTGGTTCGCTTGCTACCCCAACAGGTAAATTTGCAATAGTATGTGCCAGATTCAACACACCTGTAACTATGAGTTTATTTAATGCTGCTAAAGAAACATTATTAAACCATGGAGTATCCCCAGAAAACATCAGTGAAGCATGGGTGCCAGGCGCTTATGAAATTCCTTTAATTGCACAAAAATTTGCGTCTAAAAAAGACTATTCTGCCGTAATTTGTCTAGGGGCTGTAATAAAAGGAGACACTCCTCATTTTGACTTTGTAGCTGGAGAAAGTGCTAAAGGCATAATGGATATAGGTTTAAAATATTCCAAACCTATAATTTTTGGAATACTAACCGTCAATACACAAGAACAAGCTTGGGAACGAGCTACATGGGAAAGTGGCAACAAAGGTAGCGAATCTGCCCTAACTGCCATTGAAATGGTAAATTTAATAAGCAGAATAGATACGTGATTGCTTTAATTTCAGACATTCACTCAAACATAGAAGCTCTTAGTGCTGTACTTGAAGACATCAAGTCACGCGATATAGATAAAATATACTGTTTAGGTGATGTTATTGGCTATGGCCCCAACCCAAAAGAATGTTTGGAACTAGCAAAGCATTTTGATGTTTGCCTAATGGGCAATCACGAATACGCCGTCTTATATGGCGCTGAAAACTTTAATCCACGAGCCGCTAAAGCAATCGATTGGACTAGAGCTCAATTATTTGAAAAAAATGAAACAGGCAAAAACAATTTACAGTTTATTAAATCTTTAAAACAAATTTACGTCGAAGGTGATTTAACCATGGTACACGCATCGCCTAGACAACCAATTAAAGAATACCTATTACCTGCCGATATACGCAATCCAACCAAATTAGACGCAAACTTTGCTTTATTTGATCGCGTTTGCATTACGGGACATACTCACCACCCTGGAGTATTTTTACCAGGATACTCTTTTGAAAAACCATCAGATATAATGAATATTTATATGCTTGATTCCGACGAAAGAGCCATTTTAAATGTTGGTTCAGTTGGACAAAGTAGAGATGGCAATAATGACGCATGCTATGCAACCTTTGACGGTGATGCCATTGTGTTTAGAAGAGTAAAATATGACTTTATGACTACTATGAAAAAAATCAGAGCCATAAATCTATTAGACAATTCCCTAGCTGACCGCTTGGCAGCTGGGCGATAATTATAGGGCGCGAATACGGGTGCGCCGTCCAGACTTTACCGACATTGATTGGTTGTTAATGCTGGCTGTTTTTGCCGCCGTTACCATGGGAGTGGTGTTTATATGGAGTGCCTCGCACAACCCTGACGGCACTGTAAGCATGCGAGCTCCTATCAAACAATGTATATGGGCAACAGTAGGTTTTATAATTTTTTTAATTACTGCAAGAATTGATTATAACCTTTTTAGACGCTATGGATTTTTTATATTTATAAGCAATGTTATAATTTTAGGATTATTATTTACACCTTTAGGTTCTGAAGTAAATAATTCACGTGCATGGATTCGCATTGGAGGATTTTCTATTCAACCATCTGAATTTATGAAACTATCCTTAATTATTGGTATGAGTCGCTACCTTATGCGAGAGAAAAACCTCCACTCAGCGCCTCATCTTATTATGCCTATATTAATAATGGCAGTTCCAATTGCTTTAATTTTAAAGCAACCTGACTTAGGAACAGCAATTACATTGCTACCTATTTTTTGTGCAATTATGTACATAGGTGGAGTATCTCGCAAACATTTGTTTATGTCTTTTTTTGCATTTATTGGTTTGGCTCTAACTATGTGGTTTGGCAATATTATGACGGACTATCAAAAAAGGCGTATATTTGCATTTTTAAATCCAGATGAATACCGTGTCGATGAAGCTTATCAATTAATTCAATCCAAAATAGCTATTGGATCGGGTGGTTTTTGGGGAATGGGTATCGGAGAAGGCTATCAAAATCGCTTTGGATACCTGCCAACTGTAACAAAAAATAATGATTTTATTTTTGCAGTAATTGCTGAAGAATCTGGCTTTATTGGCATCACATTTTTAACCGTCTTATTTCTCATAATCGGGCTTGCCATCGCCTCAACTGCCATAAAAACCAGAGAACCATTTGCTAGATTATTTTGTATGGGCGTTTTTGGATGGATTATGGGGCAATTTTTTGTCAATTGCGGTGTAGCGCTAGGATTATTGCCAACAACAGGTGTTCCTCTTGTATTTGTATCTTCTGGCGGCTCGTCATTAATTTCAATATTTATAGCTTTAGGTATCGTAACCAATATCAGAATTAACAAAAAGTCTTATATTCATTCAACTAAAACCTAAATTATATTTTAAACTGTCAGCTCAACGAACTGCAAATATCATGTGATTTTGCACGATTGCACTTGGTTTCGTCCCTGTTCCTTAGCTTTATACAACGCCTCATCTGCATTCTTTACTATAATGTCTGGTTCAAATACAGTACCTCCTTCCGTACTTGACACACCAATACTCAAAGTTACAACTCCTGCTGGTAAGGAATGCTTATTAGAAATATTCATTTTTTCAATAGCAGCTCTAATTATCTCAGCTACATATACTGCATTATCAAGAGATGTATTTGGCAACAAAACAATAAATTCTTCACCTCCATAACGGGCACAGAAATCACTTGGTCTTTTAAGACATTCTTTTATCTTTTTAGCAACTTTTTGCAAACATGCATCTCCATCAACATGGCCATAAGTATCATTATACATTTTGAAATTATCTATATCACACATAAATACAGACAATGGTTCTTGACTCCTACGACTACGCCCAATTTCTTTTAATAAAGTTTCTGAAAAACTGCGACGATTTGGAATGCCAGTCAAAGCATCAATTACAGCCTGCTGTTGCATTACTTGATAAGCTTGAGTTATTTTTTTGCCAGCAACGACTATGCCCAATACACCTACAAAAGCAATCAAAATATGCCCTACCAAAAGAGATAATAGTGGAATATGCATCACAAAAGGCAATGTAACGCTAATACCACCTCTGACATCACCTTCCTTATAACCCTGCCATTGATGACATTTTAAACAAGACTTTTGAGTAATTAAAGGAGCCATATAAAAATAATAATTTTTCCCTCCTTTTTGAAAAAATATTCCTTTTTCTTTTACACCTTGTTCAAATTTTTGTAAGAAATCTTTTTCTATTGCAATAGGTTTGTTTTGCGGACGAATAGGCTTAAGACTGGTAATATGAAATTGTATCCCATCACGTTCTTGGGCTACTTCAGAAATCTGTCGAGTCATAAATGCAGGGTTTATCTTCGTTAGAGTTACATTATCATTTACCTTGATATCTCTCATCGGCACATCAAGGTATGGATTTGGTAATGTATTTTTTGTAACCTTAGCATACAAACCGCCATGACGTGCATTCCATGTGCGAGTTATTACAACTTGATCAAAAAAACTTCTTGCTGTTTGCAAAGCAATATTTTCTTGGCCGTTTTTTGCGCTGTTATAACTCCATAAAAAAGACCCTATAATCAACAACAACCATGACAAAACAGCAATAATGAGTAACTTTTGAGATTTCATATTATATTATCCAATAAAACACCTAACTTTTTAACGCGGTAAAACTGTGTATTTATCCATTATAAACAACAAGTACCAAGCGATAAGTAAATATTATACACTTTAAATAATTTGTATAGCACAAAATATAATAACATACACATAAAGCAACGATATCTACTTGTGCATATTTACATCACATAAAAGACCACGAAAAATCTTCTATTGTCAAACCAGGTTGTTAATTAACTTTTTATTTTTAGGATATCTTCTCAAATATGATTTAAAAAGCAGACATCTCTACTTTACGGAAAAGTAGAGACATTTTAACTTTGCTTTGACAATAGTCGATATTAAACTTGACGAATAATTTTGATTCTCTAGGATATCTCGACTATGCAACAAGGAAAACTAATTGTTTTTTCTGGTCCTTCTGGATGTGGTAAAAGTACCGTAGTAGCCGAGTTATGTAGAAAAAATGCGCAGATGATGCCCTCTATTTCCGCAACCACTCGTGCCCCAAGGGGTAATGAGCAACATGGAAAAGAGTATTTTTTTCTCAAACGTAAGGAATTTGAAGCTGAAATAGCAGATGATGCCTTTTTAGAATACGCTGAAGTATTTGGCAACTATTACGGAACTAAATGGCGTTGGTTGGCTGAAGAATGGGAAAAAGGAACTTGGATATTATTGGACATTGACGTCCAAGGCGCAATGCAAATTCGCGAAAAAGCAGGTGATGCTTTGCTAATTTTTATTGCACCTCCCAGTATGGAAATTTTACGCCAAAGACTTGAAAACCGTCAAACAGAAAGTGCTGAAAAAATACAAATGCGTTTAGCAGAAGCTCAACGCGAGTTAGAGTTTTCTGAAAAATATGATGCAGTAGTTATAAATGATAAACTTGAAGAAACTGTTCTTCAAATTGAAAATATTTTAAAACAACGGTTTAACAACCAATTAACGGAGTAGTCGATGCTTGATTACGATATTGATGTATTAGTAAACAAAGTTGGCGGAGTATTCGCCCTAAGCGTTTTAGTAAAAAGACGTGTTCACATGCTTGTTAAAGGCGCCACCCCTTTAGTAGAAGTAAAACGTGGCATGGAGCCTTACGAAATTGCCCTAGAAGAAATCTCGCAAGACAAGGTAGCCTACGACGGCGACCCTTACGCAAATTTCTAAACAAAAGATGCAAATTCAAATAACACAAACTTCATCTGCCAGCGATTTACCACTACCCGCATATATGAGTAAAGATGCTGCAGGCATGGATTTAGTCGCTGCAATTGAAGACAGTATTGTTTTAAAAAAAGGTGAAATAAAATTAATACCTACAGGATTGTGTATAGCAATTCCAAGTGGATATGAAGCACAAATACGTCCGCGCAGTGGACTAGCTTATAAACACGGAATTACTTTACCAAACAGTCCAGGCACTATTGATGCAGATTACCGAGGTGAAATCGGTGTGATAATTGCCAATTATGGTTCAGAAGATTTTACCATAACACGTGGTATGCGCATTGCACAAATGGTTATTAATAAAGTAGAAATAATAAATTGGGAATTAGTTGAAGAACTATCCGAAACCGCACGAGCTCAAGGTGGGTTTGGCTCAACTGGAAAAAGTTCTTAACCAAATTATTTCTAATAGACCTTGCCATCAATCCCGTATTGATGGCATATTGTAAATATACATTGGCCGACCTACATATTGATTATGACTAAACAAACAAAAAATACATCTAAACACCGCGAACCACTAGCTTTAATAACTATTGGCATCACAGTATTTTTAACACTTAGTTTTGCATCTTATTCTCCTATGGGCAATGTAACTTCTCAATACCCAACTGATGCAAGCGCTTCAAATATATGTGGACCTGTTGGCGATGCTATCGCTCATTATTGTTACTTATATTTCGGATATAGCATATATTTATTAATTGGTTCTTTACTAATTATGGCGCTGAGGATATTTCAACAAACGCCTTTAACTTACCCTCTAATTAGACTTAGTGCATTATATATGGGTGTTATTTTCTTTAGCGGTTTTTTGAGCACCTTTTCTAATTCTCCTAGCTTTCTACCCTCGCTTGGTGGAGTATGGGGAGCATTATTAAGCGACTCATTTGTAAAAATGGTTGGTATTTGGGGGGCTAGATTGCTATGCCTAATAATCACTTTAGCTATAGTACCTTATACAGTAGAAGTCTCTTTGGCGGATATTTATAAATTTTTATTAAACAATCGTCCTAGCATGCCAAAATTACCGACCTTACCCAAACCAAGTTTAAAAACCTTATCTAATCAACAAAATCAAGAAAAAGCTATCCCTGCCCAAGAACCAACACCAAACTTTGATCTAGAAATACCAGAACCTCAACCTATTGAAGAAATTGAAGAACCAACAACTAAACCTACTATAGCACCACAGCCAGAATCTGAGCCTACTGATACAGCACCTTTAAGTTTTACTATTAACGGCCCTGTTGCTCCTGAGCCTAAAGAAGAAGAAACACCAACGCCAGAAGAAGATATTATTCCTGAGCCACCACGACCAACTCCAAGCGTTAGATTACGCAACCACTTAGAAGAAAAACCTAAACCCACACCAAAACCAGCACTGACAAACACAATAGATGCTCCCTCTTCTGAAACACAAGATTTAGAAGAATATCAATTGCCACCTCTTAATTTACTCAATGAAGGGGTTTTTGTAGAGACAGCCACTGCCGATGAAATAACAGAAAAAGCACGCATATTAGAGCAGGTTATGTCTGATTTTAAAGTTGAAGCAAAAGTAGTACAGGTCAACAAAGGCCCAACTATTACACAATTTGAACTGCGTATCGCATCAGGCATAAAAGTACAAAAGATATCTACTTTATCCTCTAATTTAGCCATGGCATTAAAAGCAACTAAGGTGCGCGTCGTTGCTCCGATACCCGGCAAAGACACCATTGGTGTCGAAATCCCAAATACCAAGAAAAAAGCTATTTATATGCGTCCTTTGATGGAGGCAAATGAAGAAAAAATAAAAGAACAATACTTGCCTATTATTTTAGGTGAAGATGAAACTGGCCAAGCTTTAGTTTGTGATTTGGCTAAATTGCCACACTTATTAATTGCCGGTAGCACAGGCTCAGGTAAATCGGTATGTATAAATGCTATTATTCAAAGTCTCATCATTAAACGCAGACCTGATGAAGTTAAGCTTATTTTGGTAGACCCCAAAACTGTAGAAATGGCCGATTACCAGTTTATCCCTCACTTGATGACTCCTGTTGTAACTGATATGGCTAAAGCCAATGCCGTATTAGAGTGGGCGTGTAAAAAAATGGAAGAACGTTATAAATTTTTAGCCAGATGTAGGGTTAGGAATATAGCCTCATTTAACAATTTAGGCAAAGAAGCCATTGTTGAAGCCTTACAAAAAGATGGCAAGTATGACCCAGCAAAAGATACTACGTTTAAAATGCCATACATCGTAATGATTATTGATGAATTAGCTGATTTGATGATGTTAAGTGCCAATGAAGTAGAAGCCTCTATTACTAGACTAGCACAAAAATCACGTGCTGTTGGTATACATGTTATATTAGCTACCCAGCGACCTTCAACCGATGTAGTCACCGGATTAATTAAAGCCAATATGCCAGCACGTTTAGCATTTCAAGTTATATCATCTATTGACTCACGTACCATATTAGACAGTAAAGGTGCAGAACAGTTATTAGGACAAGGCGATATGCTTTATATGCCACCTAGCGAATCCAGACTATATCGTGCCCAAGGCGTCTATGTTGACGATGATGAAATAAAACGAGTGGTCGACTTTTTAGAAAACCAAGCCAAACCAATATTCAATAAAGAATTAGATGAAAAATCAGCTCCTGAAGAATCTTCAGAGCCAACCACTGGCAACTCTGGTGTTAATAATGATGAATTATTTAATCAAGCCGTTGAAATTATATTAACTCATCAACGAGGTTCTGTCTCACTATTACAACGTAAATTAGGCATTGGTTATACACGTGCAGCTAGATTAGTAGATATGATGGCAGAAGATGGCATTTTAGGCGAATACAAAGGCTCAAAAGCCCGTGATATTTTGATTACACTAGAAGAATGGGAAATTTTAAATAACCCTTCTACACCTGTTGAAAACACCAACACAGAAGAAACACCCGCTGAAGAGCCTGTCTTTAGTAGCGATGCCGACAAAATGAGAGTTATTGCCAATGAATCACCAACAAAGACAGACGATGACGACAGTTTTTTATCCGTTGATGACGATTAATAAATGCTTCAATGATAACATCTGTAACAAACAACAATATTAAAAGCTGGGTTAAATTGGTCAATAATAGCCAATATAGACGCAAAACTAAAAGTTGCATCATTGAAGGCGAAACTATGGTGCGCGAGGCGATTAAACTAAATTTAGTCACAACTATACTTATAAAAGAAAATTCAAAATTACTTAATAATTTTAATATTAATACTGAAATTTTGAGTGAACATTGTTTTAAAAAAATAAGCAAGCTTAACTCTGTAGAAATAATGGCTATTGTAAATTTACCAAGAAACGAAATTAAATGGCAAACATATTCAAAAATTTTAGTATGCGATCGACTTCAAAACCCTGATAATTTAGGTAGTTTAATTAGATCAGCTCACGCAGCAAATTTTGATTGTATTATCACTACGCCAGGTAGTGCAGATATATTTAATCCAAAAACCTTAAGGGCATCAACAGGTTCTGTCTTGCGATTTACTTGTTTGCAAATGCCTGAAAAAACATTATTTACCCATCTTAAAGATAATTTTTTTACCACATTTGGTTTAGCTGCCAATGGCAATTACGATTTATTTAAACAGAAACCTACTGGCAAAGTGGCATTAATTGTTGGTAATGAAGGTCAAGGACTAAGCCAGACCATTTTATCAGCCATTGATTATAAAACATCATTGCCAATTAATAATCAAGTAGAAAGTCTAAATGCTGCAATCGCAGCATCTATAGCAATGTATAAAATTTCATGGGGCTAATGACAAATCATTAAACTTGCACCCACAACCTCTATCAGTAATATAGGAACTATGAACAATTACCAAAACCCATTTTGTAACGGCGGATTTGCACAACCAAGTATAACTCCAGCCATAAAAAAAATTATGATTTTTACAGTTGTTGTATATTTTATACAGCGATTATCAGGTCCAAGCTTTACAGCTTTTTTTGGTTTAGTACCCGATCTATTACTCAAAGGTTATATCTGGCAGTTACTAACTTATAATTTTTTACATGACCCATACGGCATAGGTCATATTATTTTCAATATGATGACCTTATACTTTTGCGGAAGTGGTGTCGAACGCGTATTAGGCTTTAAAAAATTTATTTGGTTTTATATTTTATGTGGAGTAGGAGGCGGTATTGTAACCAGTTTGATTTCCATCGCGTTAGGCACTGGTGGCATCGTTACTATTGGTGCGTCAGCAGCTGTTTTAGGAGTATTAATTGCTTTTGCTCAATTAAACCCTCAAGCAACATTTCTTATATTTTTTATTATACCCGTAAAAGCAAAACATATGACTACATTATTAGTTGTATTAAATCTACTTATGGGATTACCAGACCCAAGCGGTAGTGGTGGCGGTATTGCTGTATGGGCGCATTTAGGCGGTATGGCTGTTGGTTATCTGTTAATTATGTGGGATAAAAAGACAGGCTTTGCACACGACAATTATCCATTTATAGAAAAATTTACCAGTTTAAAACGCCAACTAACAGAAAAAAAATTACGTTCTGAATTTAAAAATGCCTCTCTTGAAAAAGACAAAGTTGATGTCTTATTAGATAAAATTGCTAAATACGGTATGCCTAGCTTAAGCGATGAAGAAAGAACATTTTTAACTAACTTTTCAAGACGACAGTCAAAGAAGTAATCAGCTCATCTAAAGTTTTTAATAACTTCTTATTTAATAATGTACGCTCATCACTTATTAAATTATTGACACGTCTTGCCTCTGTAGCGTTTTTTAACGCTAACATATATTGCTTATTTGCTTTGTAATGTTGTGCAAGGCGCAATCTATATAAAGGTTTATAAGGATATAATTCAACCGCTTTAACCAATAATCTTATTATTTCTTCCCTAGCAGAATTTCCATGTAACGCCCAAAGCACATTAGCTAGTTGCACCCAATTACCAGCTTTAACGCTGTTAGCTTGTAAAGCTTTGCGCGCAAACATTTCTGCCAATTTTGACGTTTTAACGCCATCATAAGACTCTTGATGGTAATTATACTTTAATTGCAAAGCGGCTTTACTAGCATTTAAATATACCTTATCAGTATGAACGCCTTGTTCTATTGCAAAAATACATCTTTGTAAATTATCCTCTGGCGAGTTAGCAGTAAAATTCATAGTTTTTGATAAAAGAATAGACTGATTAAAACTTGGATATACAATAAAAAAGTAAGTGCTTGTACCCAGTATAAATACCAATATTTGCACAACTGCACGCCTGTTATTATGCAAATTAATAACTGAATAACTATCATGGGCAAAAATTGTAATTATTAATAATAGAGTTAACCAATATAAAGCTGGTACATATAAATCAAAATCAATAAAAGAATGAATAGATAAAATTAATAATAATATTTGAAATAACTTTATTTTTAATTGATTGTTCAACAGGTTTAAACCTTCATAAAAAAACCAAAATCCACAAGCTAATGCAAAGGCAACAACTAAAATTCCTACGGCATAATGCTCTAAGGTAAAACTAAACAAATTAGAGCCATCAGCTCGACTAAATAAAACTGCTAAAGCTACAGCAATCAATAAACTTATATAATACAAACTTTTTGGATACTTACTAACAATGGCTGTTTGTGTATCAATGATTGTTTTATCATTTATAATCGGCTTTAGTGCACATAATGAAATATACAAAAAAGACCCGCCACCAATGAGACCTAATTCACAAAAAAGTTGTAAAAAATTATTATGTGCTTTTTGCACCTCCCACCCATCAATAGTTTTATAAGTGGCATAATAATCACCAAACGTGCCTAATCCTGTACCTAAGAAAAAATGATGCATCCACATTTGCAAACCAGCCAACCAATACTGCCAGCGTACACTCATACTTAATATTGAAGAATTTAATTGGGTGGTAAAATAAACAACAGAAAATAACACCGTCACTAGCAAAATGCCGTAACGTATTTTCTTATTTTTAACACTATTAAAAACACTAATAAATAAGGCTAAAGCAATAGCTCCATAACTACCTTTTGATTTAGTTAAGTACAAGATATAAATTAAAAAGCTGGCTATCAATCCTCCTGAGATACACAAGTGATATTTTGATTTTTTAAATGCAGTATATGCAATAACTACACAGGCAATAAATGCCACTGATATATATATACCTAAAGCATTTGAAGTAATAAAAGATGCAAAAATATCATCAGAATTAATCCTAGCTAAAAACATTGATTTTAACTGCCCAAAAGATTCTAAATATTGGGGATTATTTGCAATCATACGTCTAGTTAATATCAATGAAACTTTATATTGATACACGCCGTAAATGCCTATTGGCAAAGCACATCCCAATGAGAGTGCAAATATTGTTAAAATAAAATCTTTAGAGCTTATCAATAAAAACGATAAAACAACCAAAATAGGAATTGTAAAATCAATTAACTGTTGCCATGTCTGCGCCGAATTTTTAGTATAAATAAGACTGAGCCAACAACTGCACAAAAACAAACATAATGGTACTATCCCCTTTCTATTATATACCAAACCGCCTAGATGTAATGTGCTAGTAACCAAAATAATGGATGAAATAACCCACAAAGCATTAATAGCCGAATTAGCCAATTGATATGGCACTGAACCACTAATAAAAAACCGATTTACCACTGCAACAACCAACAAACAAAAAGCTAAATGAGGTGCATATTGATATAATCGGTTACTTTGCATTTAAGCCTATTAAAAAAGAATCAGCTTGTCTTAAGCCTTAGACCAAGTTACACCATCTGCAGTATCAACAAGTATAATCCCCATAGACGATAATTGATCACGAATTTTATCAGCTTCTTGCCAATTTTTATTTTCACGGGCTTCTTTACGTTTCAAAATTAAATCTTCAACCTGTTGATCTAAAGTTAACACTTCTGCCTCTTGCAATAAATTTAAAGCTAAAATTTTATCACAAAATTTAACAACAGTATGCTTTTCACCATCTGTAATTTCTGGGTTTTTTAAAACATCCCATAAGGAAGCCAATGCCCGTGGCATATTTAAGTCATTATTACAAAAATTTAAAAACTTATTTATAGCTTCTTGGGTACGCACTGTCTCCTCTGCCTCTATTGACAACAATGCTTGTGTACGAGCCTTTAATTTTTTATAACCCTGAGCAGCACCATCAAGTGCCTCAAAAGTAAAAGTTAATTGAGTACGATAATGGGCATTTAATAAAAAATATCTATATGCCAATGGATTATAACCTTTGTCAATTAAAGTTTGAACAGTAATAAACCCACCACCAGATTTAGACATTTTACCTTTATCTAAAACTAAAAATTCACTATGAAGCCAATAATTAACCCATTTCTTGCCTGTTACAACCTCACTTTGAGCTATTTCATTAGTATGATGAATTGATACATGATCAATACCTCCACAGTGAATATCAAACTGCTCACCCAAATATTTCATACTCATGGCAGAACACTCAATATGCCACCCTGGAAAACCAACCCCCCAAGGACTATCCCATTCCATTAGACGCTGTTCGTTCTTAGGGCTAAATTTCCAAAGTGCAAAATCTGTAAAGTTACGTTTGCCCGCAATCATCTCAACCCTAGCGCCTGCTTGCATACCTTCAATATCTAAATTTGCGATACGCCCATAATCTTTAATTTTAGATGTATCACAATAAATGCCATCTTCTAATTGATATGTAACGCCTTTTACTTCCATAGCTTTAACCATATCAATTTGTTCTTGAATATGCTCTGTAGCCTTACACCAAATACCAGGTTGTGCTATATTTAAATGTTGTAAATCCAACATAAAAGCATCGGTATAGCCCTGAGCTATCTCCCAAACGGTTTTACCTTCACGACGAGCACCTGCTTCCATTTTATCCTCGCCATCATCACCGTCGCTAACCAAATGCCCAACATCAGTAATATTCATCACATGCTTTACAGCAAAGCCATTGGCCTCTAAAACTTTTTTTAAAATATCTTCAAAGACAAATGTGCGTAAATTGCCGATATGAGCAAAATTATAAACAGTGGGGCCACAGGTATAAATACCTACTTCATTTGGGTTTATAGGGATAAATTCTTGTACAGAACGTCCATCAGTATTATATAGTTTTATAGTCATAGCTTAATTATAACAAAACAATAATAAAGCTAAACTTGTTTTTAGATACAAAAAATTAGATTATTAACCCGAAACTGTAATACCTGTTTTGGTTTCCGTATCCAGAGACTCTGTACTGGCTTTTTTCATAGCTTCTTGCCAAGCCTGACGTAAATCCTCAACTAAACCTATAACGTCTTGCACTTTCTTAGTATTATATTCCATATTGGCATCTACTAAATGTAAATACATAAAGTTATACAAAGAAAATAAATTTTTACATAAGGCCTCATCAACATCGTAATTTAAACAACTCATAAGTTCGGCCAAAATCTTTTGCATTTTAATCAGTAAAGTATGGGCATCTTCACGTGACTCGAATCCCGCATCCATTTTATCAATTGCCTGATTACCAAAACGAATTAAACCGCCATATAACATATTGACTAGCTCTGATTTCTTAGCGCTAGCAACTTGATTACGTAAATAACTATTAATTCCCTTTTGCATAGATTCTTAATATCGGTAAAAAACAACTATTACTTTAGGCATTATTTATAACATTCCTTGAAATGATGCCGATTGTGATTGTAACTGACTCATAGCGGTTTCCATCGCATCAAACTGTCTTTGTAAACGCAATTTAGTTTGCATTGCACGATCTTCAATAGTACTTAACCTATCCTCATAATCGCTAATATTTTGATCAATCCTATCACTTTCAGCAAAAGTTAATCCATCAAAACTATTTACAATATCATCTAAACTGCCGTTAACTTTATCTCCTAACCCTCTATTCTCAAAAGTTTGTACCTCAACTAACCGTGCAACTCCATCAGCGTCATCACCTAATGCATCAATCTTAAATCTAATTCTATCGGTATGTAAAGTCTCCGGAAAAGAAAAAAAGTTTGTGGCTAAAGCATTATCTGTCGTTGAGACCTGATCCTGCCACTGACCTAAATTTTTATCAAAATATTGTAAAGTAAAATCTTTCCAACCATATTTTGCAGCTGGCATACTTGGAGTGTCAATTTGATACATTGTCAAAGAATCAATATTTCTTACTTTTCCAAAATTAAGCTCTAAATAATCACCTGAGCTCCAATTTGAATTTTGCCAACCATTGGTAGAGCCAAAGGATGCTGAATCTTCATTACCATTAATCACATTTTGAGCATCATAATCATCATCTGTAGTAGCAGAAATATAACTACCCTCAGCAGACGAACCAACATTTGCCTCATAAGTAAACAATTTTTCTACTGCACTAATATCATTATCTAGCGCGCTTTTAAAACGCTTTTCATCATATTTAATCGTTCCGTCAGTATCTAATCTTATCCCAACCGAATAAAAACCAGTATAGGCACCACTAGTTCCTTTAACTGGGTTTGAAAGCATATCAAATATTTTATTTTGTACTCTTCGTATTGCAGAATTTCCATATAAAACACCTTTAGTGATGGCTGTGGACTCTTCTTTACCTTCTTTATCTGCTGTACCATCTGCCAAATCATCACCTACTTCAAACTTAGTCAAAGTATTAATATCTTCTAAAACCTGATTAAGTTGATCCACAAAAGACTGCATCTTTTCCACTAAACTATCTGTATCACGTTTAACATTTAATGTAACTTTTTTATCCGATGCCGATTTAATATCTAAAGTTAAACCAGACACAATATTTTTAACCTTATTTGAACCACTTTTTATTAATAATGGGTTAGCATTAGCGCCATCAACTCCCATAAAAACCAAAGCGTCTTGAGCCTTAGTTGTTTGAGTAAAAGATAAACCATCTATAGCCGAATCAATAGTAATAGCCGCACTTTCACCAGCGACTTCTGAATTTATAGAAAGACGATAAGGGGTTGAACCGGCACCTGTTTGAATAATACTGGCATTTAACAAATCAGATTTAGCATCTATTTTTGTTTGTAAAGTTTCTAGTGTGTCTTCACTATTAGTAGTAATTTGAAAATCATACGAACCATTAATTTCTGAATCTGAAATTGGGGAAGTTAATAAATTTAAACTTTTGGCTGTTCCAGATGTACCATCTGTGATTTGCAAAGAGCCCGATCCACCTGTAGTATCTACAATTTTAATACCATCACCCGTATCGTTAATAGAAGCCGTAACAGCTGTACCTGCTTTAGAATTGATTTTAGCAATAACATCATCTAAAGTTTTATCAGCAACATTAATTTCTACTTCCCATTTAGTTCCATTACGATCTTTTATATTAAAAATACCCTCATTAATACCCTTTCCTCCATTAAAATTTTCCATTTTAGTCTGACCAGAAAATATCGCCATATCCAAATCACCACCAATAACTTCATCTACTTCTGTTCCTGGGTCATTGTCAATGCCTAAATCTTCAGCCATATCACCGCTAATTTTTAAATCTCCGCTATCACCAGTAGTATCCCGTAACTGTATACCATTACCATTTTTATTAATACTAACTTGTACGCTTGCTCCAGAATTGTTAATACCTTTTATTACATCCTGCAAGGTCTCTGCAGAACTCAAATCGACTGTTGTTGAAGATCCATCGCGTGTTTCTATTGTAATATCACCAGTTCTAATACCTGTTTTGTTAATACCTGCTAAATTGCGTAACAAAACATCATTTAATCCTGCAACCACGCGCCCAGATAAAGATGTTGATGACACCCCATCCTCACCCGTGTCTAAACCTAAACCTTCCGCAACTGTACCCAACTGTATTCCTCCCGCAGTTTTGTCGGTAAAAACCATATCTCCACCACCTGAGGAACTATCTTCAAGCTTTATGCTATTACCATCATCACTTAAAGAAGCTGTAATATTAATACTATTATCCGACAGTTCAGAATTTAATACAGATATCAAATCGCCGACATTATTTATATTTTTGCCTTTTAATGTGATATCAGCTGAATTATCATCGCCATCTTCAACACTAATAGTGCCAAGAGTAATACCTAATCCGTCATTTAAAACTGCTATACTAGTTGAATTATTAACTCCATGTATATCTGAACCTGTTAGCGTTCCTGTAGCAGTACCTAATATGCCCAAGTCTGATGCTGTTGTACCACCTGAAACCTCATTAACCGTAATATCTCCACCTGTTCCATCAGTCAAAACTAATTTATCACCTGAATCACTAATACTTGCCGTAATATCTAAGCCAGAGTTATTAATAGCTTCTAAAACAGAATCAACATCCACAGCTCGACTTAAATCAATAGATTCAGTATTGCCTGACCCATCTGTAATACTAATTTCTCCCCTACTAATACCTTGTCCATTATTTAATTCATCAACTATAGTACTTTTACCTAAATTACGACTACCAAACGCCAACTCCATAGTGCCTGCGCCTATAGGAGTATCGTCACTTGTAAAACCAGAACTATAAAAAGCTGCTGCAGAAGCCGTTTGCGAAACTTCAAAAGAATAAGTACCAACTGGAGTAGCAGAAGTGGATGCACCTAATAAAATAGACTCATCTGTACTTGATACAGTCTTATTATTAAAAGTATAACTGTGTCGCAATGTAGAAAAACCCAATTTAGCTGTAAGTAAATTGGTTGTTACTATTTTAAATGCCTCTTTTTGCACTTTGGCATTATCTATTTTTTTTTGTATATCCCCCATAGGGATTTTTTGAATAGATACCATAGCATCAATAATGCCAGCGGTATCTAAACCAGATGCTAAACCTGTACTACTTCTTAATGCTGCTTCAGTTGCCATAATTAATCCTTATCACTTGGTTACTTAAATAACCTTACCCGTACTATTAATTATCGGCTCTCAACTGGAGCTACTTTAGATTTTTTTTATATTTAGGCTATTTTTTACCTCTTTTTGCCTCTTTTTGCCTTCAAAGCAAGCATTTTACGCTTTAGGCGTTTAGTAACTTCTGGTATACCACCTTTTGCAACAATGGGCTCAAATTGATTTTTATAATTCATAACCATACCAACCCCTTCCACTTTAACATCATAAACCCACCAAATACCTTTATGCAAAAACATCTTATAGACCACTGGCACTTGTTTGTCTGTCAATTCAAAATAAGACTTAACCTCAGCCTTACGACCTTTGCTAAAAATACGTTCTCCACCTTCAGGAAAAACAAAACTTTGGCCATTATACTCATTTAACCTACCCACATAGGTTTCTTCTAACAATGCCTTCAAAGCTTTAACATAAGCGTCTCTGTCCGATCTAGGCACAGCAACCCATTTTTTGGTTTTATAACCCACAGCTCTTCGTGCCATTTCTTGCCATGAAAAAAATTGTTCTAAAATTTGACGTATTTGCTCCACACTAGAATCTTTAACGCGCCCACTACGCCTGCTATTTTTAGATTTTAAAATACTTTCAATGGTCTTGATATGTTTTTGCAACTGTATTGTTGGCTCACCAGCAAATGTAGTTGACAACAAAAATACTGAAAAAACCATAATTAAAATAACTTTTTGCATCATACGCCTCCAAATACATATTTACTAATCAATTCTTCTATATCAATGGTTGATTCTGTCTCTTCAATAGTATCACCATCCACTAAGAGTTCATCTCCTGCACCCAATTTTAAACGAATATATTTATCCCCAATTAAACCACTTGTCTTTACTGATGCTGTAACTTCTTCATCAACTTCAATACCTTTATTAATTTTTAAGATTACAACAGCTCTATTTTCATCTTGATTAAGACTTATTTTTTCAACACAACCCACTTGCACGCCTGCCATTTCAACCCGTGCGCCCTCTGCCAATCCAGTTACAGAAATAAACTTAGCAGTTAATCTATAACTATCATTAGAACTAAAACCCATTTTACCTAATCGAATACTTAAATAACCTATAGCCACTATTCCGATTATTACAAAAATACCTACAAAAAACTCAATAGCTGTTCGCTTCATTGCTTTATCCTAATTAGTTTCAAAATTACCTATATTATCAAGTTTATCACACACATTTGTAATTAACTTATCAAAATCATTGCCTTTATGCGCCATAACAACCCCAGCTTCTATCGAATAAGATAAAGGCTTGTGCCCAGCAGATAACAATAAAGATTGTTTGTTTATATCTTCCTGAACTGCTTTTATTACTTTTGATGCAGTTTCAACATCAACACCAGGCATCATAGCAACTACAATATCATCACTATATTTACCGTTATAATGGTTTTGTCCAACAGCACTTGATACTCGCTCTGCCAATCTACGAAAGAGTTCTTGCCCCACTGAAAAACCTAAATAATTATTAATTTTATCTATATTCTTAACTCTGAATACTAACAAACCTGCAAATGGGTTACCTTGTGCTACCCTATCAAACTCATGCTCAAATTGATGCGCTAAAGTACCTTTATGACTTAAGCCAGTTAAAGCATCACGCAAGGATGATGAACCCTGAATAAACTGCTGTACTATTTCATTATTATTAGTTTGTACATCATCTGGTGCACCTTCGGCAATAATATGTCCCTGATCTAACATTGCAACCTTATGAGAAAAATAAAATATATCAGGAATTTCATGTGAAACCATAATGGCTGTAAATTTCAACTCGGCTTGCATTTGAGCAATCATAGCATGAACCGCATTTTTTCTAACTGGATCAAGACCAGTTGTTGGCTCATCAAATAAAATAATCTCTGGCTCCATAACCAACACTCTGGCTAAGCCTACACGCTTTTGCATACCTCCAGAAATTTGAGCAGGATATTTATCTGCTATATGGTCAATTTCTAGCTTTTCCATTCTACCCATGACCTTTAAGTAGATATCAAATTCGGACATTTTGGTTTTTTCGCGCAATGGCAAGGCAATATTGTCAAATGCCGTCATAGAATCAAACAAGGCAACATTTTGAAACATATAACCTGATTTCGATTTCATAAAAGAGCGTTCTCGTCTACCTAATTCAGATAGTTTTTTGCCCTCAAATAAAATATGACCACTATCTGGTGCCATTAAACCAATTAAATGCTTTAAAATAACAGTCTTTCCCATGCCACTTTTGCCAATAATGGTAGTTATTTGACCTTTTGGAATAGAAAAATTGATATTATCTAAAATGGTTAAATTTCCAAACTTTTTACTTACATTGCAAAATTCAATTAAAGGATCAGGCATAATTAAAACATAAAAGAAGTTAAAATATAGTCAAGAATCAAAATCCACACCGATGATATCACAACCGCAGATGTAGTAGCAAAACCAACCGCTTTTGCCCCTTGCCCACCTCCGCGCAATGTAGTGCAAAAATAACCGCGATAACAACAAATCCATGCTGTAACAAAGCCAAAAAATAAAGGCTTAATTAATCCGCAAATAATATCATACATATCTATCGTAGAAATCATTGAATTCCAAAAAATGCCATTATCCGCACCTAATAAACACACACCTATCAAATAAGCTCCAAAAATACCCACTACATTAAAAATAGCTGTAAGCAACGGAAAGGATAATATTGAAGCTAACAACCTAGGTGTAAATAAAAATTTAATGGGAGATATATCCATTGTGTCTAAAGCATCTATCTGTTCAGAGATACGCATAATACCAAGCTCTGCCGCCATCGCTGAACCCGCCCGTCCCGCAATCACTAAAGACGCCAACACGGGCGCAAGCTCTAAAATTAAAGATCTTGCCACAGCTGCACCCAAAACACCCTCTGCCCCAAATTGCACTAAAGTTTTATAAAGTTGCAACGACATTACCATGCCAGTAAATAATCCAACAAGCGCAACTACAAAAACAGATTTAGCACCTATAAATAGTAGTTGATCTGAAAAGCGTGTATATCCCCAAGGATAGCAAATGCAACCACTTATGCCTCGCAACATAAAAATGCCAGCATGCCCTAAACCACCGATAGCATTGATACTAACACGACCTAAATTATTAACTGCCAAAATGGGGTTAAACATAATTTTTATAAATTTCTACCTATGGAAAAATAATCCCAACCCATTTCTTGCATTTTTTGCAAATCATACAAATTTCGTCCATCAAAAATTACTGGAGCTTTTAATAATTCTTTCATACGATTAAAATCAGGACGGCGATATTCATTCCATTCTGTAGCGATAATCAAAGCATCAGCACCATCTAAAGCAGCGTAATTAATACCGCAATATTTTATTTTATCTACTGGGAAAATGTGTTCCATTTCCTGCATAGCTTCTGGATCATGAACCTGTACTGTAACACCTTCATTGAGTAAAAAATTAATCAATTCAATAGCTGGTGCCTCACGCACATCATCAGTATTAGGCTTAAAAGCCAAACCCCAAATAGCGATTGTTTTACCTTTTAAATCACCATTAAAGTATTTAGATATACGAGGACAAAGAATTGATTTTTGTCTATCGTTAACTTCATGAATTGAATCTAATAACTGCACATTAACACCGTTTTCCTTAGCTGTCTCTGACAAAGCGCGCACATCTTTAGGAAAACAAGAACCGCCATAACCTATGCCAGAAAACAAAAAACTTGTTCCTATGCGAGAATCACTGCCAATACCAGCACGGACATTATCAACATTAGCACCCACAGCATCACAAATATTAGCAATTTCATTCATAAAAGAAATACGTGCTGCTAGCATACAATTTGCCGCGTATTTAGTCATTTCTGCACTGGCTACATCCATAACAAACAAACGTGAACTTGTACGCATAAAAGGAGAGTATAACTCACGCATAATCTCGGCTGCTTTTTCAGATTCAGCACCTATAACAACCCTGTCTGGTTTCATAAAATCATCAATAGCTGCGCCTTCTTTTAAAAATTCAGGATTTGACACAACATCAAAATCACCATCTGTTTTAGCCGCTATAGCCTGTTTAACCTTAGCCGCAGTACCTACTGGAACAGTTGATTTGTCTACAATTACTTTATAACCATTTAAATAAGTACCTATTGTATCCGCAACAGAAAGCACAAACTTCAAATCGGCCTTACCATCACCATCTGGCGGGGTACCAACTGCTATAAAAATAACATCGCCATGCTCTACGCCAAGCTTGACATCACTAGAAAATTTTAATCTTGACTCCTTAGTGTTGCGTTTTACCAATTCTTCCAAACCTGGTTCATAAATAGGGATTTGCCCATTATTTAAGGCATCCACCTTTTGCTGGTCGATATCTATACAATACACATCATTGCCAGACTCAGCAAAACACGTACCTGCAACTAAACCCACATAACCAGTACCAAAAACAGAAATCTTCATATGTATTATTCCTCAAATGACCCTTTTAAAAACATATTCATTAATTTGTAACCTTCGCGAACACAATAAACTGAATCTATTGCCGACTGTTCAGTTAAAACCTTAGCAGAATTAGCTTCTACACCTTTGCCAGCCACAACAAAAGGTACTGCATTATCACTATGTGTTTTAGTCAATACAGGAGTTGGATGATCTGGCAACACCATAACCCTAACTTCTCCTATTAATGCTCGTTCATAGAAAGGCTTAACTATATAGCGATCTATTTTTTCAATAGCCCTCATTTTTAATAATGCATTACCAGAATGCCCCTCTTCATCAGGAGCCTCTATATGTATAAATACCAAATCATTTTTTTCTAAAGCCTTTAAAGCATACTCGGCCTTACCTTTATAATTTGTATCGTAATAACCTGTAATACCCGGTACAGCAATTGATTTAAATCCAATCAAATTTCCTATTCCATTAAGTAAATCAACGGCAGAAATAACAGCACCTTGCAAATTATATTTATCTTTAAAATTTTGCATACTTGGACGCTTACCCTGCCCCCACAACCACATCATATTGGCAGGATTTTCGCCCAAGTCTAATCTAACATGATTTAAATCTGCATTTTTTAATATGTCATGACTACGCGCCATTAATTGCTGTAAATAATAACTTCCCTCTCCTTGTGGCAAATAATCCTGCATAGGACGGCCTGTGATATCATGAGGCGGAGTAGTAAGTGCCTCAGATAATTCTGGCATTCCTTTAACAAACATTAAATGTCGATAGCCCTTACCCGAATAAAATCTAACCCTGTCATCGCCTAATTCTTTATTGAGCAATGCTATAGCCTCAGCACCCTCTTTAGTAGAAATAGAACCAGCAGAATAATCTAGCATATGTCCATCGTCTACAGTAACTAAATTACAACGAAAAACAATTTCATCATCGGCAATATCTATATGTTGAGCTGCTGCTTCTAATGGAGCGCGCCCCGTATAACACTGGGTAGTATCATAACCTAAGACCTGCATATTACAGGTATCACTACCTGCTTTAAACCCTGGAGGAGTAGTCTCAACCAAGCCCACATGCCCCATTTTAGCCAAAGCATCCATATACGGAGTATGCGCAGCAGAAAGAGGTGTCTCTCCACCAAATAATTCAAGAGGCTCATCAGCCATTCCATCAGCAAGGATTATACAATATTTCATATCTTCTTCTTTAAATAACAAAAGGCTCTAGGATAATCCCAGAGCCTTTTATTATATAACTTTGTTCGCTAGGAACAATATCTATTAATTTTAAGCATCTTTGCCCATAGCTAGAGAAATCTTTTTATTTTCACTATCAATTGACAAAACATACGCATTAATTTTATCACCTGGTTTTAAAGCAGATTCATCGCCACCGATTTCTGAAATATGCAACAACGCTTCTAAATCATCACCAATTTCCACAAATGCACCAAAATTTGTAAGCTTATTAACTACACCAGTTACTTCTGTTCCAATTGGATATTTTTCTGGAATAGCGTTTAACCATGGATCTTCTTCTAATTGTTTAACGCCTAAAGCAATACGTTTTTTCTCAATATCTACTTCTAAAACAACAGCGTCAACATTATCACCTTTTTTAAGAACTTCACCTGGATGAAAGACTTTTTTAGTCCATGACATATCACTAACATGCAATAAACCATCAATACCTTCTTCAATTTCAACAAACGCACCATAACCAGTCAAATTACGAACTCGACCACTTACTTTAGTGCCTTCTGGGTATTTGCTTACTATATTTTCCCAAGGATTTTCTTCAATTTGTTTCATTCCCAAAGAAATTTCTTCTTTTTCGACATTCACACCTAAAACAGCAACTTCGACAATATCACCTACGCTAACAACTTCTGAAGCATGTTTGATTTGTTTAGTCCATGACATTTCAGAAACGTGTACTAATCCTTCGATACCACTTTCAAGCATAACAAATGCACCGTAAGGAACAATATTGACAATTTTGCCACGAACAACAGCGCCAACTGGATATTTAGCTTCAGCTTCTACCCAAGGATTAGAAGATTTTTGTTTAAGACCTAAAGAAATTCTTTCGCGCTCACGATCAAAAGATAAAACTTTAACTTCAATTTTTTCATCAAGAGTAACAACTTCTGAAGGATGAGAAACTCGTCCCCAAGACATATCTGTAATGTGCAACAAGCCGTCAATACCACCTAAATCAATAAAAGCACCAAAATCTGTAATATTTTTAACTACACCTGTACGTATTTCATCAACATTAATTGTATCAAGAACTTTAGTTTTTTCTTCTGCTCTACGCTCTTCAATAAGTTGACGACGAGAAATAACAACATTTTTTTGTTGTTCATCTATTTTTATGATTTTGGCTTCGATAGTCTTACCAATATACTCTGCAATATCGCCAATTTTACGAATATCTACTTGAGAAGCTGGTAAAAACACTGGAACACCAACATCAACAAGCAAGCCACCTTTTATTTTACGAATAACCTTACCAGTGATAACATCACCTTCATTATTTTTATCAACTAAACGTTCCCAACCTCTAATTTTATCAGCTTTGCGTTTTGAAAGTAACAATACGCCAAACTCATCTAAAAGACCTTCAAAAACGACTTCAAATTCGTCGCCTGGTTTAACGTCTTCGTCGCCTTCCCATTCCTCTAAAGAAACAAAGCCTTCGCTTTTATAGCCGATATCTACAACAACATCATTAGAAAGAACTGTAACGACTTTGGCTTTAACAATACTATCTACTTCAAAATCAATAGTTGATCCAGCATGAATATCTTCAATAGATTCAGTGTTAGCAAATACTTCTTCTAGTTCAGCTGAAAGCTTTTCATCGTCAAAATTAAAATTTTTAAGGTTCATAAACACCTAAGGGGAAAAAAGAAAAAGAGCTTGGAGCTCTCAAAAAAAACATTGACCCATCCATAGGCCAATTTCATATCTGATATTGCATCAAATTAAAATGGTAGTGGCACAGGGACTCGAACCCCGGACCTACGGATTATGATTCCGTCGCTCTAACCAACTGAGCTATGCCACCACAAGAGCGCGAAATTATATTAAGTTCATAAAAATAAACAAGTCTTTTTTTATTTTAAATATAACCGCCGCATAACAATCAGAGCTTCATAAATAAGATTACATCACACATTGTTAATCAGTATTCGATTTGCTTATACTACAAACCGCTTGACATTAATTTAAATCATATTACCATTTCACAACTTATGAAAATTGAAACCCTTAAAATATTCTGTGATATCATTCGATTTAATAGCTTTTCTAAAGGCGCTACCGAAAACAACATCACACAATCCATGGCATCACAAGCCATTAATAGGCTAGAAAAGCATTTTCAAACCACACTTATAGACAGATCACATAGACCTTGGCAAATTACACCCGAAGGTGAACTGTGTTATGAGCAGTCACAAGAATTACTTAAATTATACACAAAATTAGAGAACAAACTGCGTCTACTGCATAAAAAACACACAACCACCGTCCGCATAGCAACAATATATTCTGCCGGATTAGTATATATGCGCCCGTTAATCGACGCCTACAAAACAAACAACAGTAATACTAAAACACAAGTCGAATATTTTCACCCCAATGAAGTTTACTCTGCTATCTCTGAAAACAAAACCGACATTGGCATAGTCTCATCCTCAAAAGGCAATTATCGTGATATCGAATTTATACCATGGCTAGAAGAAGAAATGGTTGTAGCTGTCGCCCCAGACCATCCCTTTGCAAAACAACAAAAGATATCAGTTAAAGATTTGCAAAAATCGGCTTTGATTAATTTCGATCCAGAACTCAGTATACGACGTAGCATCAGAAAATACTTCAAACTACATAATCTTCAGGTCAAAACAGAAATGCATTTTGACAATGTAGAATCAATTAAACGAGCTGTCGAAATCAGCACAGGATTTGCATTGTTACCTAAACCATGCCTTAAAAGAGAAATTAAATCTGGCACACTTGTAATCATCCCTGTACAAGAGCGTACTTTTAATCGAGAACTTTTTATTATACATCGCAAAACCAAACAATTATTACCTAGTGTAAAACAACTTATTAATTTAATGCAACAAATGCAAAAACAAGATTTTTAATCTGTGTAAACAGATTTATTTTTAAAGGAGTTATATTTTATGGCAAACAACGGCATGCCAAACAAGCAAGGTCTTTACGACCCAAGCTACGAACACGACAATTGTGGTGTTGGTTTTTTAGTAAATATCAAAGGCAAAAAAAGCCACGATATAGTTAAAAATTCTTTAATAGCACTGGATAGACTCGAACATCGCGGGGCTACAGGCTGTGAATCCAACTCTGGAGACGGCGCTGGTATCATGCTGCAAATTCCTCACGAGTTCTTTCTAAAAGTCTGTCCAGAACATAATATAGAATTGCCTGAACCGGGAGAATATGCTGTAGGTATGGTGTATTTACCTCAAAACTCATGGGATAGAGACGCTGTAGAAAAAATTATAGAACGCTTAATTCGCAAAGAATACCAATCACTATTAGGATGGCGTACCGTACCCACAAACAACGAAGACTTAGGCAAAAGCGCCACTCGCCATGAACCGTATATGCGTCAGGTTTTTGTTAAAAAAAATAAAAACATTAAAAATTCAATTGAATTTGAACGCGCGTTATATTTAATCCGTCGCCAAGCAGAAACAGAAATACGCAACTCAACTATCTCAGAACGCTCTTACTTTTATATGTCTAGCTTCTCAAGTAACACCATTGTCTACAAAGGGCAACTAATCGGTGGTACACAAGTAAAAAATTACTACCCTGATTTATCCGATGAAGATTTTAAATCTGCATTAGCAATGGTGCATTCAAGATTTTCAACCAACACATTCCCTTCATGGGAACGCGCCCATCCAAATCGTTTTATCGTACACAATGGTGAAATTAATACCATTCGCGGCAATGTAAATTATATGAAAGCTCGTGAATCGTTAATGGAAGACATCGAAGCATGGGACGAAGAAGATACAGAAAAATTATTACCCATCATCGATGATTTAGGCTCTGATTCCGCACGTTTTGACAACACTTTTGAATTTTTTGTACTAGCTGGGTATTCGCTAGAACACGCCTTAATGATGATGATTCCAGAACCTTGGGACAAGCACAAAAGTATGGATCCAGAACGCAAAGCCTTTTATCAATACCATAGTTGTTTAATGGAGCCTTGGGACGGCCCTGCTTCAATAGCGGTAAGTGATGGTAAAAAAATATGCGCTGTTTTAGATCGTAACGGATTACGCCCAAGCCGTTATTATGTAACAAAAGACGATATGCTAGTTATGGCATCAGAAGTTGGTGTTGTAGATATTGAGCCAGACAACATAGCCTACAAAGGTCGCCTTGAACCTGGACGTATGTTTATGGTCGATACCGAAAAAGGCGAAATAATTCAAGACGATGAATTAAAAAAACAAGTTTGCTCTCAACGCCCTTACAAAGAATGGATAGAAAAAAACATTTTAGACGTAGATACTTTAGAAGACAAAGCTACAAAAGCAGCCTACGATCACGATGAAGCAATAGTTAGAATGAAAGCCTTTGGTTTTAGTTACGAATTAATCAACACCATACTAGCACCAATGGCAACTGACGGTAAAGAAGCCTCTGGCGCAATGGGCGACGACACTCCTCACGCTGTATTAAGTGATAAACCAGTTTTGCTTTACAACTATTTTAGACAATTATTTGCTCAAGTAACCAACCCACCGTTGGATGCAATACGCGAAGAAATTGTAACATCTACAACTACCTACTTAGGTGCAGAAGCCAACCCCGTACATCCAAGTGAAGCAAATTGCCATCGTATAAAATTTAATACACCCATTATCAGTGATGATGCAATTGCTAAAATACGCAACATTAAGCATCCTCACTTTAGCAGTGCCACATTATCTATTTTATTTAATACTGCAGACGGTAGACGCGGAGTGCGATCAGCCATCAAAGAACTATATAAACAAGCCGATGAAGAAATTGCCAAAGGCACTAATATTTTAATTTTAAGCGATAGAGGCTTTGCCAAAGACAGAGCTGGCATACCTGCATTATTGGCGGCATCTGGCTTACATCAACACTTGGTAAAAAATGGCACACGAACTCGCGTGGGCTTAGTCGTCGAATCCGCCGAACCACGCGAAATACATCACCTTGCTTGTTTAATTGGTTTTGGCGTTGATTTAGTTAATCCATACCTTGCCTTTGAAGCACTAGAAGACATGATTGAAACCAATGTCATTAAAGATATCGATCATCAAACAGCTATCAAAAACTATATTAAAGCCGCCACTAATGGTATTGTTAAAGTAATGTCTAAAGTGGGCATCTCTACTATACAGTCTTACCGTGGCGCACAAATATTTGAAGCTCTTGGACTAAGTTCAAATATTATTGAACGATATTTTACAGGCACTGCAAGTCGTATCGAAGGTGCCGGTTTAACTGTCTTAAGCGAAGAAGTTATCAGACGCCACAACTTAGCTTATGCACCTAGACAAGCATGGAGAACTACCTTAGAAACAGGTGGCAGATTTAAGTGGCGTGCAGATGGCGAAAGACATCTATTTAGTCCATCAGCCATCACCAAACTACAATATGCCACACGCACTGGTGATTATGATATTTATAAAGAATATGCATCAATTATAAATGACCAAGATAAAAAACTGTGTACTTTGCGTGGTTTATTTAAATTTAAATTCCGAAGTCAAAGCATACCAATCGACGAGGTAGAATCCGTTGAATCTATTGTAAAACGCTTTAAAACAGGTGCTATGTCTTACGGTTCAATATCAGAAGAAACCCACGAGTCATTAGCTATAGCTATGAACAAACTAGGTGGACGATCCAATACTGGCGAAGGCGGAGAAAATCCTAAACGATTCACACCTGATGCCAATGGAGATTCAAGACGCTCAGCCATTAAACAGGTTGCATCTGGACGCTTTGGCGTAAGCAGTCATTACTTGGTAAATGCCGATGAAATACAAATTAAAATGGCGCAAGGGGCTAAACCCGGTGAAGGAGGACAATTACCCGGCTCTAAAGTTTATCCATGGATTGCCAAAACACGTGGCACAACAGCTGGCGTAGGCTTGATTTCACCCCCGCCTCACCATGATATATACTCTATTGAAGACATGGCAGAATTAATCCACGATTTAAAAAACGCCAATAATCAAGCGCGTATATGTGTTAAACTGGTTTCAGAAGTTGGTGTAGGAACAATCGCTGCTGGAGTTACCAAAGGTAAAGCTGATGTAGTCTTAATCTCTGGTAGTGATGGCGGCACAGGCTCTTCACCTTTAACTTCAATCAAATATGCTGGCCTACCTTGGGAGCTTGGTTTAGCCGAGACACACCAAACTTTAATGTTAAATAATTTACGCAGTCGCATTACAGTTGAAACAGATGGCCAACTTAAAACAGGGCGAGACGTAGTAATTGCCGCCCTTTTAGGTGCTGAAGAATTTGGTTTTGCAACTGCCCCAATGGTTGTACTAGGTTGCGTAATGATGAGAGTATGTCATAAAAATACTTGCCCTGTAGGAGTTGCAACTCAAAATCCAGAATTGCGCAAACGTTTTAATGGCAATCCTGATCATGTCGTTAATTATTTTCATTTTATCGCCCAGGAAGTACGCGAATATATGGCAAAACTAGGCTTTAGAACCATCGATGAAATGATTGGACGTTCCGACCTTATCAATCCTGACAATGCCAGTGAACACTGGAAAGCCGCTGGATTAGATATAAGTAATATCTTACATAGACCAGATGTTAGCGATGAGGTTGGTTCTTACAAACAAAGCGAACAGTACCACGGTTTAGATAAATCGCTAGACAGCCGAGTATTAGTTGAGCTTTGTCAACCTGCTATTAAAAAAGGCAAACCAATTGAGGCCAATCTATACATCAATAATACTGATCGTGTAGTAGGAACCCAAGTCGGCGCAGAAATATCACGTAAATACGGTGCTGAAGGCTTGCCAGAAGACACTATAAAACTGAAATTTGAAGGACATGCAGGACAGTCCTTTGGCGCTTTTTGTCCTAAGGGAATGAGTATGCGCGTTGAGGGAGATACTAATGATTACTTAGGTAAAGGTCTTTCTGGCGCAAAATTAATTGTACATCCTCATAGAGATTCAGACTTAGTTAGCCATAAAAATATTGTAACAGGCAATGTTACTTTATATGGAGCAACCTCAGGCGAAGCCTATATTAGCGGAATTGCCGGCGAACGCTTTTGTGTGCGTAACTCTGGTGCTACTGCCGTTGTAGAAGGTATCGGCGATCACGGTTGCGAATATATGACAGGAGGTCGAGTAGTTGTGCTAGGTCCATGTGGACGTAATTTTGGTGCTGGCATGAGTGGTGGATATGCTTATATTTACGATGAAGACGGAACTTTTGCTAACGAAACCAATACTGAATTAATAGACCTAGAAAAACTTATTGACGAAAAAGATATTGAAGAATTAAAAGAAATTATTCAAAAACATATTAAATATACCAAAAGTAAAATTGCTTCTGAAATCTTAGAAAATTGGGAAGCAAATCAAAGCAAATTTATAAAAGTAATGCCCATGGCTTACAAACGTATGTTAAAAGCATTTGAAACTGTTCGCGCCGAAGGCGTACCAGAAAAAGATGTTGAGCTTGTGGCCTTTGAGCGTTTCGCATAAGGAGAATGAAATGGGAAAACCAACTGGATTTATAGAATTTCAACGTCAATTACCAGAAGATCGCGCTCCAAAGGAACGCATCAAAGACTGGAAAGAATTTCATCTGCACTTAAGCGATGAAGAGATTCAAAAACAAGGCGCACGCTGTATGGATTGCGGCATTCCTTTTTGTCATACAGGTATGAATATTGCGGGGGCAGCCTCTGGGTGTCCACTCAATAACTTAATACCTGATTGGAATGATTTAGTTTATCGCAACGAATGGAAAGATGCATATATGCGTTTAAGACGCACAAATAACTTTCCTGAATTTACAGGACGTGTATGTCCAGCGCCATGCGAAGGCGCATGCACTGTCGGTATTAATTTACCGCCTGTTACTATTAAAAATCACGAAGTAACAATATCTGATAAAGCTTGGGAAGAAGAAAGAGTTCATCCTCATCCTCCAGAAATACGCACCAATAAAAAAGTAGCAATTGTTGGCTCTGGTCCTGCGGGATTAGCCGCAGCCGATCAACTAAATCAAGCAGGCCATATTGTAACCGTCTTTGAACGCTCCGATCGACCAGGCGGATTGCTAATGTATGGCATTCCTAATATGAAATTAGATAAGCGTGATGTAGTGCAACGCCGCACACGCTTAATGGCACAAGAAGGTGTTAAATTTATTACTAATTGTGAAGTAGGCGTTGACTATAGCGTCGAAAAATTAAAAGAAGAATTTGACGCTATTATTTTAACTATTGGCTCTACCAAAGGTCGAGATTTACCAATTGAAGGCCGCGATTTAAAAGGCGTACACTACGCTATGGAATTTTTAGCCAAAAATACAAAAAGCCTTTTAGATAGCGAATTAAACGATAACAATTATATATCTGCTAAAGATAAAAATGTAGTTGTAATTGGTGGTGGCGATACAGGTACAGATTGCGTAGCTACAAGCATTCGCCATCAATGTAGTTCGTTGCGTCAACTAGAAATTATGCCTGAGAGCCCTAAAACGCGTAGCAAAAATAACCCTTGGCCAGAATATCCAAAAGTATTAAAAGTTGACTATGGACAGGAAGAAGCTACAGCCGTATTTGGTTCTGATCCACGCGAATACGAAACTATGACTCAAAAATTTGTAGGCGACGAAGACGGCAACCTTAAAGAAATTCACACTGTACAAGTAAAATGGAATTTTCCTGCCAATGGCGGACGACCAACTCCAGAGCCAATACCTGGCACTGAAAAAGTAAAACCAGCCGATTTAGCTTTATTGGCAATGGGATTTTTAGGTCCAGAAGATCAGCTTTTAGAAAAACTAGGTGTAGATCGTGACCAACGCTCTAACATTAAAGCGGATTATGGTGCTTTTACCACAAGTGTTGCAGGGGTTTTTGCCGCTGGAGACTCAAGACGTGGACAAAGCCTTGTTGTATGGGCCATCAATGAAGGACGTGCAGTAGCTAAAGCCTGCGATACTTATCTTATGGGTTCTTCAGATTTAACTGGTTACACACAAAATTATTAATTTAATTAATTACTATTAAAAAAGCCTGCTTTTAGCAGGCTTTTTTAATGAGATAAATAACTAATATTATTTATATATCAACTTTGAGTTTATATGATAAGTCCAAGGCAAACCTTCATTACGCCACCCACCTAGTTTGCGTTGACCGTTAAAAATACTATTTACGTTTTTGACCTTACCGCCTTCAAAACCGCCTAACATATTAAACAATTTTGATTTATCCCATCCAGTCTTAAGCAATGCAGCATAAGCCTTAGCACTTCTTTTGCCACTGCGACACATCACAATTAAAGTATCAGTTTTAATATCAAAACGGGACATAACAGCTTTTACAAAATCAGCATTTAATTGCTTAGTGTATTTTTTACCTGAAAACTTATTAGTCCAAAACATATAAGGAATATTGTATGCGCCTACTGAATGACCAACCACTTGATACTCGGGTCTTGTTCTTACATCAATTATAAATGTATGCTTAGAATTTTGCTTAACCTTTTGCAAGGCTTGACTAGGTGTAATATTTGCACCTTGAACTTTAACCGAATAATTAAACCCATCGGCTAAAGCTACAGCCGTCAACAATGATAAAAACATACATAATACACTTTTCTTCATAGTTACTCCCTTTTAATAAATTATTCAGCAAAATTATTTATATATGGCAATGATTTGGCTTTTTCGGCAACCTTGTCAGCATTTACCAATAAACCTGCTCTAGCGTTCCAACTGCCATCCATAAACTGTCCTCGAGGACCATCGGCCAAAATTAAATTTAGTTTCAAATCACCCATAGTCAAAGTTTTATTTTCAATGCTTAGTTCTATTTCTTGAGATGGATTTGCCTCTATCGCTGTTAAAAGTTTCTCAGCACCCTTATGATCGATTTTAAAACAAGGCACACCTAAAGACACACAGTTACCAAAGAAAATTTCAGAATAACTTTCTGCCACAATAGCCTTAATGCCCCACCTTACTAAAGCTTGCGGAGCATGTTCGCGGCTCGAACCACAACCAAAATTAGAATTAGACACCAAAATACTACCATTTTGATATACAGGCATTCTAAATGGGTGTTCTTCGCCTTTCTCTTTTAAAGCAGCTATATCATCGGCAAAGGCATTTTCACCAAGGCCATCAAAAGTTACGCATTTTAAAAAACGGGCGGGTATAATCCTATCCGTGTCAATATCATTACCTCGCAAAGGTACACCACTGCCTTTTACTGTTTTAATTTCAACTATCATAGGTACTCCCTTATATCTGCTACTTTGCCTTCTAGGGCAGCTACTGCCACCATTGCTGGACTCATCAATAATGTACGGCCAGTTGTCGAACCTTGACGACCTTTAAAATTACGATTAGAAGTTGATGCCGCTATCTCACGACCTTTTAATTTGTCGGGATTCATAGCTAAACACATAGAACATCCAGCTTGACGCCATTCAAAACCTGCGTCTGTAAATATTTTATCTAAACCTTTTGCCTCGGCTTCTTTTTGCATCTGTTGCGACCCTGGCACAGCAATAGCCCTAATACCTGAGGCTATCTTTTTACCTTTTAAAATGTCGGCGGCAATTTCAAAATCACTGATGCGTCCATTAGTGCAAGAGCCTATAAAACACACATCAATATCAACACCTTTAATGTCTTGTCCCTCTTTAAAACCCATATATTCATAAGCTTCGGATAAAACTAAATGTTCACTTTCATCAAAACTTGTAATTGCTGGTAATTTTTCATCAATTTTAACACTTTGAGCAGGTGTAATGCCCCAAGTTACATATGGATCAATATCGGCACCATCAATAATTACAATATCGTCAAACTCAGCATCTGCATCACTTGCTATGCTATTCCAATAGGCTACTGCCCTATCCCAAGCATCACCCTTAGGACTATATGGTAAATCTTTTAAATAATCATAGGTCGTTTGATCTGGATTAATATAACCACAACGAGCACCGCCTTCTATTGCCATATTGCAAATAGTCATACGCTCTTCCATGCTCATATTCTCAATCATCTCACCGCAAAATTCATAAGCGTAACCAACACCACCTTGTACACCAAGTTTATTGATATAAGCTAAGGCAACATCTTTGGCGTAAACACCTTTTTTCATCTTGCCAGTAAATTCAATTTTACGAACCTTTAGCTTACTTGCTGCCATTGTTTGGGTAGCCAAAACATCAGCAACTTGTGATGTTCCAATACCAAATGCAATGGCTCCAAAAGCTCCGTGAGTAGCTGTGTGAGAGTCTCCACAAGCTATTGTCATACCTGGTTGAGTAACGCCCTGCTCTGGCATTACAACATGAATTACACCCTGTTGACCTTTTTCTGGACCAAAAAATGTTATGCCATTTTCAGCAGAGTTTTTTTCGATATGGGTAAACATTTCTTCACTAATCTTATCTTGCAAAGGGCGTTGACGAGCCTCAATAGTCGTTGGGATAATATGATCTACTGTTGTAAAAGTCCGCTCTGGATAAGCAACTTTTAATCCATTTTCACGCAACATGGCAAAAGCCTGAGGTGAAGTTACTTCATGACACATATGTAAACCAATAAATAATTGATCCTGACCCGAAGGCAATTGACCAACCACATGGCTATCATATAACTTATGGTACAAATTCTGTCCCATGGTACTCCTAAAAAAATAAAAGGAAATTTAAACAAGTTAAACAAATATTATAAAGATTTAAATGTATAGTTACAAATATAGAGACGATAAGTTATATAAAATAAATCCCCTCATTTATGATTCGCAAAGACACACAGGAAAAAACACCACGAACAATCTGATATTTTACAAGTCTATAGGCAAATGCTACTTCAACGCTTTTTATAAATCTACCAATTTAATATCATTCATTGAATTATGCCAAAAGTAAGCACCAACCCTTTTAAAACGCTCCAAACTATCAGTAACTAAAAAAGTAGTTTTGCCACTTCCGATGCCACGATAAGTATTGGCGATACGCGAAGCTGTTGTATCGGCAGAGTTAACAATATTTAATGAAGGGTATAGCTGTCTAATCGTTTTCGTAAAAACAGGAAAATGCGTACATCCAAGGACTAAGGTTTCTATATCCTGATAAATTAACGAATCAATATATTTACTTAAGATTTTTTCAACAATTTCCCCATCGTGCCAACCCTCTTCTGCCAAAGCCACCAACAATTGTGCAGGTGCCGAAACAACTTTTGCCGATGGTTCCATTGTATGAATAGCATCGGCATACGCTCCTTGTCTAACAGTTGCTTCTGTAGCTAGGACGCCTATAGGCTTTATGAACCACCTATTACAAACCACCTCGATAGCACCTGGCAAAATTACCCCAAAGATAGATACATTTTTACATCTTTGCTCTAAGCAATTAATCGCCACTGAAGAAGCCGTATTACAAGCTACCACAATAATATCTATCTTATACTCCAACAAAATCTCAACTGCTTGTAAAGCATAATTTATTACTGTTGTTGGGCTTTTAGTGCCGTATGGCAAACGCGCTGTATCTCCTAAATAAATCAAATTAACATCGGGCATATATTGACGTAAAGATTTTAAAACTGTTAGTCCTCCCATCCCAGAATCAAACACACCTATTGTACTAATATTTGGGACGCTCACTTAAATCTCCAATTCAAAATAAACCTTTACTTCATAAACCATTATTTATACTGTATTTGTGTTAGGTTTGCATTATTTTTATACAGGATTTTATTACAAAAAGAATGAAAATAACAAATATCACATTCATACTGATATTATCTATTGCTAGCGATGTTTTAGCTGGCTATACCGTTACTGATGCAGCAAGACGCAGAGTATTTTTTAATTATCCACCAACTAGAATAATATCTCAACTGCCATGTGCAACAGAAACAATCTTTGCAATTGGGGCTAGCAAAAGACTAATTGGTGTTACACAATCTTGTGTGTTTCCGCCAGAAGCCCAAGAAAAAATTTGTATTGGCAGTAAAAACAATCCCAATCTTAAAATGATAATTTCACTAAAACCAGATTTAGTATTTATCAACAAAAACATACACACATCAAGATTAATTAGACTGTACAGCCAATTTGGCATAAACGTAATTGTTATTAACCCAATTAACTATCAACATATTTTAGCATCTATAATTTTAGTTGGCAAAGCCTGTCATTTAGACGAAAGAGGCAAATACATATCAAGAAAACTTGCTAAAATATGTTTAAAAATCAAAAATAAAACTCTAAACGAAACAAAACCTAGAGTATTATTTTGCACATCTATCAATCCAATTATAGCCGCAAGACCTAACACCCTATATGACAATCTTATAAATTTAGCAGGAGCTAAAAACGCTATTGGATACGGGGATTATACATACCCAAAATTAACCGCAAATGACTTAGAATTATGCAATCCAGATATTATTATAACACCATCTAAAACAGCTAAAGAAAATTTAGCTAAATTGATAAAAAAATGTCCCAATATAAATGCAGTAAAACAAAACAAAGTCTATATAATCAACCACGATTATATTTATCAAACTGGCCCTAGTTTGTTTTTGGGACTATTGGAAATGACTGAAAAAATTCACAATATTAAAATAGATTTAGAAAAATAATATGCTCATATATATGTACTTATGTTGCGCTTTAATAGTGGCATGGATTGCTGGTCGTACAGCCGTAAAATTTGGACTACCTGATTTTTTAGGTATTTTAATCATCGGTATAGCCTGCGCGCCGTATTTACCTCATATTGCAATCTCATCTCCTGCTAGAACTTTTGCATTAATAGTAATTTTATTGCGCGCTGGGCTAGGAATGAACAGCAATACTATACGTTTAATAGGTTGGCCCGCTATTAAATTAGGTTCGATACCATGTTTAACCGAAGGATTTACCATTACACTGATAGCGCCCTATCTGTTGCCAATTAATTATTTAGAAGCTATGTGCTTGGGCTTTGTCATTGCGGCTGTTAGCCCTGCCGTGATTGTGCCGGCTATGCTTGAATTTTCATCAAAAGGAGTAGGGCAAAAAAAACAAATACCAAATTTAGTTTTAGCTGGAGCATCATTAGATGATATTTTTACCCTGACAATTTTTGGAGCAACCATTAATGCATTAAGCACAGGTCAAGATATTTCATTTAGTGATATGTTAGTTTCAATACCTACACAAATCTTAATAGGCATTATTATAGGACTTGGCACCGCATGGATACTTCATAAAATATATGCCAAAATACCAAAGCAATTCTTTGTGCTGATAAGCTGTTTAATAGCTTCTGGATTTTTATATTGGCTAGAAAAACAACATCTTTTTCCGATGACGTCTTTACTTGGTATTATGGCAATTGGTTTTTACCTCAACGAGCATAGTCCACATGCCAAACCATTATCTAACTCATTAAACTCTATCTGGAATTGGGTTAAAATCTTATTGTTTTTCTTTATCGGTACAGAAGTTAATATTTCATCTGCCATTAATGGCGGGCTAATAGGTATTGCTATAATCGCCATTGGCTTGATGGGACGCAGTATCGGTATGTGGGTTGCATTATTAAAAACCAATTTAAGCAACAAAGAAAAACTATTTTGCTTAATTTCCCATATCCCAAAAGCTACTGTGCAAGCTGCCATCGGTGCTGTTGCTTTAACCTTAGTTACTAATGGCACTATTAAGCTAAGCAATGGAATAGCAACTGGAGAATTAATTTTAAACTTAGCCGTATTAAGCATATTAATAACAGCACCAATTGGATCTGTATTAATATCTAAATTTGGTGAAAGACTATTAAAATCTAACTAGATGATAAACGGCTTTGCAAATCTGCCTTTTTGCTAGCAAAAGCGCGTTTCATCTCAGGTATCAAACCGTTGAGCATCGCTTCAACTATCTTATCATCACTATTTGCTGGGATAAAGCCTTGCTCCATAGCATTGTGGCACATATAGCGCCCAAAAGTGGCTGCTAGCACGCCAAAACCACGATTAATATGATCTTCCCGCGCTTCAAAACTACCATTGAGACCCTTACCTGGAGCAGCCTGATGGTATTTGCTTATGGCTGTTTCTATCTCAATAAAAAAACGCTCTTGGTCTGTTAAATTTTCCATTTTAATATCCATCAATATGTTTTTTAAAATCAATTGCAAAACTATCTATACTACCTTCAATAATATCACCGTTAGTTGGCAACCAAACACCGTCCGTGTCAAGCTCGCCATAATGTATTGTTGTATATTCTAATACAGAACCATCTGTAAATAAACCTATAAAAAATTTACGTTGTGGCCCCCAAAGCAATTCAACATTCTGACATGGAAATTTATTTTTTGCAATTAACTCACATAAATATTTACCACATACAAAAAGCATCTTGCCTGAGCCATCATCCAACACAAAGGCTCTACAGTTTTCATCTTCGTCTATTCCTATTATCTCTAAAACTTGAGAGCCTTGCCAATGTAACAATTCACCTATTTTAAAGTCTAACCGCCTTTTTAAAGTTGGCTTCGTAACTATTTGATAAAACACCGACAATAACATCAACCATATTGCAGGCGCAATTACAATCATAAAAACAATAAAAGCTATAGAAAAATCTGCATACTTATTTAATATCAAAAATAAAATAACTGCTATCGCCAACAAACCAAAGGCTAAGCTAGCATATAATTTTTTTTGGCTTAATTCCTGTTGACGCAATTCTTCTAACGGCTTTTTATATCGCCCTATTAAATTTATATCTGAACATTCAAGCATAACTTAAGTATACCAAAATCAACTTTAAAGCATAGCCACTACTTGATAGAATAAACACCTATCATTTATGGGGATAAATATGCAAAGAACATTTAGTATCATCAAACCTAAAGCCGTTAGCAATCATCATATTGGTCATATCATTGCTATTTTTGAAGAACATAACTTACGCATAGCAGGCATAAAATTAATAACTTTAAATCGAGAAAAAGCAAAAATATTTTATGCCGAACACGATGGCAAACCATTTTTTAATGATTTATTAGATTTTATCACATCAGGCCCAATCGTATTAATGGTACTAGAAGGCCTAGATGCTATTAAATTAAATCGCAAAATTATGGGAGTTACCAACCCTCAGGAAGCCGAAACAGGCACTATTAGAAATCTTTACGCCGAAAGCATACAAGCCAATGCCGTGCACGGCTCCGACTCTGAACAAGCTGCCAAACGAGAAATAGCCCTATTCTTTGACGATAGCGAAATTGTAAAAAGTTAATACCTGCCTGTTACATCTATGCAAAAATATGATGCGATTATTGTGGGTGCCGGAGCATCAGGCTTAACTTGTGCTGCCGAAGCTACCAAAACAAATAAACGCATAGCTATTATTGATCACAACCAAACAGCCGGCAAAAAAATAACCATCTCTGGAGGAGGTAAGGCTAATTTCACCAACCTTAACATCAATGCAGATAATTACATTTGCAATAATCCACATTTTGTAAAATCCGCATTAAAACGTTATAGTCCTTGGGATATTATTAAATTATTAGAAACATACAATATTAATTGGCACCAACGAGAACACGGACAACTGTTTTGTGATATTAATGCAACACATTTACTCAATGCTCTTTTAAATGAAGCTGCTAACACAGATTTTTTTTTAGGTCGTTCAATTAAATGCATAACCAACAAAAATAATAAATTTTCAATAGAAACTTCCAAAGGTTTTTTTGAATGTCAAAAACTAGTTATTGCCACTGGTGGGTTATCGTTTTCTAAAATTGGCGCAAGTGATTTTGGACATCGCATAGCCAAACAATTTGGACACACCATCATCGAGCCTTTGCCAGCATTAGTACCATTACTATATAATAAAAATGATTATCAATATTTAACTACATTATCCGGTATATCTATTAAAGCTAAAATTAGCTATAAAAATATTAGCTTTTTAGATCAGCTATTATTTACACATCAAGGTTTAAGTGGGCCTGTAATATTGCAAATATCTTCATACTGGCAAGCAAACACATGCATTACTATTGATTTATTACCAGAAATAAACATTCAAGAAAACTTAATCTTATCAAGAACTAAATCACCAAAACAACAATTACATACTAAATTAAGACAATTTTTTCCCGACAAATTAGCCAAACTTATATGTGATTATTTGATTAAAAAAAATGCTACGTTGGGCAGTTTATCTAACAACGATATTGAGATAATTGATAAGGCCATTCACAACATTAAAATTACACCTAAAGGCACCGCGGGCTTTAATAAAGCAGAAGTCACCATTGGTGGCATAAACTGCAATGAAATCAGCTCTAAAACAATGGAGTCGCAAATTACACCAAACCTGTTTTTTATCGGAGAAGTTCTCGATGTTACAGGTCAACTAGGCGGGTTTAATTTCCATTGGGCATGGGCATCTGGCACAGCGGCTGGCAAAGCTCTATTTGCTTAATTACTATTTGTCCTGTAATAATATCTTTAAATTCTAGTGTCCAAGTACCTCCAATATCATTTTGCACAAAAGGTATAAATCCATAACCCTTACCATTCTTTAATAAAATATTTTGATTATAAAAACTTACGTTCTGACCCTTAGGATTAATAACTCGCATAGCTACAACACTATCTATTGATTTAGAAAAAGACACAATAACATTAAACAACAAATCTTTATGTGAAACATCAACATCAAATGTTGATAACTTATCTTTTAACAATGCAAAAACATACGGATTTGCATTGTTAAAAAACAATTTTACATAATCAGTATAACCCAAGTATTTATGTGTTCTTAACTCATAAATATGATATTTAGAATCAAATTTAAATTCTGTTTGCTTGATTTTAGATGCATCAGTTATAACTCCAATATATTTGTTTTTAGCTGCATCATTATAAAGATAAATTTCTGCATCTCGTACCAACTCTCCGTCATTAGCAAATAAAACAACATCAACTTTTACGCCTGCTTTTTTCAACCTATTTATAAAAGTATTTTGCACATTAGTAATAATTTTTTTATTTACATTTGCATTTGGATATAACAATGCCCCTTTATAAGAAGTGTCAATCACTGTATCGATAAAGTTAGTTTCTTTAGTAAATAATTTTTTTAATTGTGGCTTGCTAAATGGCTTACAATTTTCATCCATTAATGCAGGCATGCCCTCTGCAATAATTATCCCGCCATCATCAGAAAATTTTTCGATTTGTGTTATTTCAGCCTTTGAAAGTGCAGTCGCATTTAACAAAACCAAAACCTTATATTGACTAGAATTTAAATCACCATCAGACAACTGTTCATAAGATATAAAATTAAAATTAACTCCAACATTACGACATAAGCTTATATATTTTTCGCGTAATGCTTGATGGGATTTTTTTTGTTTATTTAAAAAAGCGGCTCGTATAGATGCTTGCGAATACAAAATTGCAACACTAGCTTCTGCTTTTAAATTATTAATATAATGCTTACCTAAGCCACCTGTTAAAATTTTTAAAGTTTTTATACAATCTTTTGCTCCCGTAGAAAAGCTCATATCTGGATTAATAACTGATGGAGAATGAAAAGACATAGCTCCTTTTTCACCCATAAAAAGAGTTTTCCATAAAGCAACAGTCTGCTTATGCCCCTTTATCGAATACCCCATTGCCCAATTGACAATATCACCATTTGGTTTGAATGACCTTTGTAAATCTCTTTGGCCACCTTCACTGTAGCTCATCACGCCGTCGAAAACCTTCATCATACGCCACCAGTCCATACCCCCATAAGCCGTGGGAGGTTGAGTTCCTGACATCGAGACTTTAGCATACGCATCTCCCTTGCGCGCGTTTATAGCAGCTAAATTAACTATTGCCTCCAAGCGCGAATCAACAAAATTAAGATGATCTGCCCACGGTGCATAATTTTTATTTGAACGCAAAATCGCCTCCTGACGTGTCATAGGCAAAACGCTTGCCCAATCAGAAAACGTTGTTTGCCATTCATTATTTAAATTATCGAGAGTTTGATATTTATCTTTTAAATAAGATCTAAACTTTACTAGACCTTCCTTTGAAAAACAAAAATCAACTGGCTTACCATCATAACCAGTTATAGATAATTCATCACCAAGCCAATAAAAACGAAGGCCATATTTTTTAAATTTAGTTGATACATTTACAAAAGCATGCTCGCACTTGTTCAAAAATTTAGAATCCGACAAACAAGGCGTTCTTACCAACTGCATCTTATCACCTGTTTTTAAATAATTAGCAGGTTCCTCACAACGTTCTAATCCAATACCGTGCAATGTTGTTGGATTAAAATTAAATTTTACAGCAAAATCTTTATCTAACCTACTGTCATTAGCTATGATAGTTCGCACCTTTAGCTCGTGTAATTTATGTGCCAATTCTGGCAATAAATAATGTCGCATACCAAGACCTGCAATCGATGTTATCCAAATCCCTGGCTCATAATCGTTCCAAACAAGTTGTTGTTCGGTTGGCATCACAATAAAAGTTTTTTCTAGACGGTCTACTATTTTACCTTCAATAGATAATAAGATTTTAACTTTATACTGTCTTGACATTAATTTGTTTTGTAATGGTATTACAAAAGTTAAATTATCTTGTAAAGATGCCTCATCAAAAAGCAATCTATTATAAGAATCATAAAGCTGGCAAATTATTTTTACCCGTTGGTTTTTATCATGCTTTAAATCAACTTTCACCTCGGCTACATCACCATTTATATAGTATGGTTTATTAAACTTTATTGCATTAATACGTGATTGGGCTTCTACTAAGATACTTGTGGATGCCCAATTTAACACTTCTTTATTTTTGTTTTTTAAAATTACATCCAACGTTTGCATACCGTTAAATATCACCGCAGGTATTTCAAAACATATTTGATTATTACCCTTAACAACCTGTTTATACAGCACAGTATTAGACAACTCTTTTGAGTAACAATTTCTATTGCCAATATTTATTTCAATTTGACTATCTATCTGACTGCTAACATTTAATTTAACCTCAATCTTTTTATTGTATTTTGCAACTATGCTATCAATTAACAAATCAGGTTGACGATTTGCAGTATAAATAATTGCCTTAGATAAAAGAGAAAAATAATATTCCCAATAATTACCTTGAAGAGCATTAACATTGTCAAACTCTGGGGTTAAACCTGCACCTGTATTATAAACTCCACCCAATGCCTTATAACCTAAAGCAACAGATTTGCCCTGACCGACATCTTTACTAGCCAAATAAGCATGGTTATTAACGCTAGCTAATACGTTGCCATCTGTTTCAAAAACTCTGCAATAACTATCTGGAAACAACTCAAAAGGTATCCCATTGGTTAAAAAAGATTTTTTGACGGCTTTAGGTTTACCTAACAAAATTTTACCGTCGTTAAACAATGGACTAATAAATTGTAAGCTAGTTTTTTTATATGTCGGATCTATATAAACTAACCCCGTTCCTGCTTTGATTTTGTTTTCTAAAGTAGTTTGTATGTCTGTTGGAAAATAATCCCATGGTACAGCACCTATTAAAATCACATCATAATTTTCTTTTAATTTTTTGTTCAAATTATCATAGATATCTGCCTGAGTCGTTCTTCCATAATCATCACCTATAGAATAAATAGGCCTATTATTTACAGATAAATATACAACGTTTGCATCTAAGCTTATCCTTTGGTTTAACTCTGCTACCTCAGGAATATTTTGATAGCCAGTCAATACTAACAATTTAATTTTACCCTTACTGTAAGGCTTTGCCCATTTGATATGTGGAGTTTTAATAGATAAATCATACTTGGTTAAATCAATTTTTTTAGCTTTGGTTGTAATTTTAGATTTTAAAGGCTTTAATTTATATCTGCCGTCTAAATCTCCCGCCACTAATAAACCGTTTAAGCGACCTACTTCCTTATTTTTATTACGTACTATAATTTCAATAGCATATCCACCATCAACACCAACCGTATAATCCATAGAACATTTTTGTACTGTAGCTGGATTCTTAAATTTTAATGTCTTTTTACCTAAAACTTTCCATTTACCGCCAACTACTTTCTTTTCTCTTATTTCTAAATTTAAATTCTGTTTAACAGAACTATATATAGAAATATCTAGGGGTATAACATCGCCCTCCTCAACCTCTTCGTCATCAAAATCTAAAGACCCTACAAAATCTTTACCTGCGCCAGAAACTGAAGCAAGACCATAAAATGGAATGATTTGAATTTGAGTTTTAAAAGATTCTTTTTCTTTTAGAGTCAACTTTTCAAATCGCCATTCCATTGTTGGCCTAGTTAAATTTTTACTATCCCCAAACCAAGAATAAAAAGACTGTAAGCGACTGTAATCCATTAAAATAGCTACACCTGATTTGTTTTTTACAGATGATGCCATCCAACCTCTAGCTGGACGATAGAACCAACGATCATGACTTTTCCAATTTTTTAATGGGACTTTTACAATTCCACGCTCAGTTGGATAATAATATGTTGCATCTTTTCCAACTACACCTATTTTATTATGAAACCACAATCCATAATCCAAAGATGCCATTGCCGCTGGCATATTAAAAAATTTATAATCAACTATTATGGAAGCGTTATCCTCATAAATGCTTATTTTTTTAGATAATTCTAAAAAGTCTATACCTCCTCCATGAGCATTAATTTTTAAATCCACTGACAATTTAGACGTAGGCATATTAACCATTCGATATGCCTTATGATTTAAAAAAAATCTCGACTCTTGGATATTCCAAAAATTATCACTTAAACACCCCTGTTCTTTATCAACCAATTGAATATTAGTAGGTCTAAAAATTAAACTTTTAATTCTACCTCCAGACCCCTGATCAATTTGAATATTTAAATACTTATTCTCTAAAAATAATATCTTTTCCTTGTGATTTGCAATAGCACCAATAACACTAATTGAAAAAAACATATTGTGTATCAATAAAACATTTAAAACTAATAATGCTATTTTTTGCATATAATCACCTTTTATTTATAAATAATTACTGTACTGGTTTACCGCAAACTCGTATTTCACCTAAGGCCATATAACCTATTCCCTTGGGAACTATTTTGATGCGACTGGCCTTACCAGGTGATTGCCATTGATAAATATAATCCTTGCAAGTGTCATCTATAATATTTTTTGTTTGTTTAGCATCTTCGCCATAGGTTTTAATTGTTTTAAATGACAAAAATTCACCACTACCATTATCCAAACTGATATTTAATTCATCTAAATGATACCAAATAGTTGGTTTGGGTGCAGATATTTCAATTAAACTTAAATCAGCCGTATAAGGTAAATCTATAACAATCTCTAAAGGGTGTTGTTTCCAAGTAAACAATGTCTTGTCAGAACCATCCATCAAAACATTTAATGTTTTTTCTTTTACTTCCTGATCATAATAATAAGTTGCATCTATCTCATCTGCATACTTTTTGATAACTGGCAATTTTAATGCTTTTTTTAAATGTTTTTTTAATTCTTTTTTTTGCCAATCACGATTTTTCCCAATATCAAATGTTGTATTAGAATCAAAATGTGCTAAAAAAATTACATCTGGTTGAGCAGATAAATTTTGAGATTGTTTCCCTTTTTTTACATTTAATGCAATTATATCTGGCAACATAGGTTGCTTTGTAATCACCAACTCATCTATTTTACCAAAGAAATTGTCTTTATTTCTATTGGCAGAATTAAAACCCACACAAAAATCATCACCATTAAATTTTTGAGGTAGATGTACATTGTCATATTTGGCTTTTAATACTCCATCCTCGTACAATAAAATATATGATTTTTTTCTATATGTACCCCACGATATTGCAATATTATACCATTTATCACGTTGCCAATTACTGACATCTAAACCGACCACACTATTGCCATTTTCTGTTTTAGATAATACTGATAATTTTCCATTATCAATAAACGTCGTAAACCAACCCGCGCGATTATGTCCCAACCCCCAGATATGTGAATACTGCATATCACTAGGAGATTTTGTCAAAGATAACCAGCATTGAATTGTACCAGCGGATGGAGAAATGACATCATTAGCATAACTACATCGACCCAACATCGCCTGATTAATTTGTCCTTCGGTATACTGTAGCGACTCATCCAGCGCAACTCTTGATGCTCCAGACACATCAAAACTAATTAAAACAGACCAGACTAAAACACATAATGAATGCACTAGTGATTTCATAACGTTTCCTTTCGCTTAATTGATAATTGTGACACAATAAAATATCTATATTTTATAATACTATTGACAAGGTTCATCCATAGAGTTGTTGCTCTCCTGTTTTTGTAAAACAAATAAATACGCCAATGTCAAACCCACAAAGTTCGCAGTAAAATCTACCCAATCAAAATTGCGCTCTGGCGCAAAACTTTGCAATACCTCTATAACAAAACCAAACATCAACATAGCAAAAAACAAATATACCAATTTAATTGAAGTAAATATCAATGAAAGCAAATACAACAAAATAGCATAACAGAGAATATGAATTAATTTATCAAAATGAATTATGCTATCTTTAAAAGTATGTACTTGCACCACTATACTATCAGGAAAGATAAAGCCAATTGGATCGGTCATTAAAGATCCTCCCAAAACAAACAACAACAGAAACCCTATAAAAACTTTAAGCATATAAATTTTTATTAAATATTAATGTAACAAAGCTTATACTTATCAATGCTTTCTTTAACCTATAATATGCACGCTTATTACTAATTAGCATACCAAAACTCCACTTATTTTTTGGCTTGATTTAATAAATTTTGTAAAGCTACTAATTTAGTATCTACAAATTGGTCGACTTCATTTTTATCACTAAATTGATTTAATAGTTTTTTAAATTTAACTGATAAATCAGTCAATATATTCATCTCTGCAATAAAATCTTTGAGCATTAAATTAGCTAAATGCGACGCATTATCTTTTATAAATTTATCTTCCATCACATATTGTTGGTGTAAATTGCGTACGCAATCCCAAGCTCTTTTATAAGAGTCTGTAAATTCTACAGACATTACTTTTACCTGTTCAAAAGCTTCAGCAAAACCATGTTTTTGCAAAGAATATTTTAATAAAGATAACGCCTTTGCATCATCTATATGACCTTCAAAAATTTGACTTATAATAAATAAAGAATCAAAAGCACCAAACATCGGATCGCAAGGCGGATGAAATTGCGAATACCTACCCCAACCAGCCACAATAAATCCTCTAAAATTTAAATCTAATCCTATTTGATACCAAGATTTGGAATTGACACTTAATTCCATAATGTCTGGATAAACTGAAGCACATCCACTAGCTCCTTTAAAAGCAGCGGCACCCCATAAATTAAAACCTAATCTATTAAACCTAACAACATTATTAATATTACAATGATGTTGAGCATCTTGAATACAACCATCATAACCCCAAAACACCACATCGATATCATCTTTAATTGATAGCAAATCTTCATCATCCCACTTAACCATCATATCATGCCACAAAAGAGGACGAATACCTTTATGATTTAACATATCAATAATAGGACGCATATGTTTTAGAAAAAGCTTTGCTTTACTATTTTTTTTAATATAGGCCTGTGTATCAGGATGTTGACCTAACGACCAAACCTCATCACCACCTAAATGTAAATATTTAATATTGGGTGACAATGCTAAGACTTCATTAACTAAAGACAAACTAAATTCTAAAGCGCCATTTGCTAGTGGATTTAAACAATCACTGCGCTCGGGAACTTCTCGTAAACTTTTATATTTTTCGATACATAGAAAATTTTCTAAATGACCTAAAACTTGCATAGACGGAACAAAACCCATGCCATTGTCAACGGCAACTTTTTGAATAGTTAGCACATCTGCTTCTGACAACGCCGATTGAGCCCTAAAGGATTTTTCTTTCCACGGAAATTTATCCTCCCAACCAAGCATTAACATATTATATCCAGCTTCAGCAAAGATAGGTATTAACTTTAAAAAAACATTAAATGGTGGTGCCATTCCACCTAAATCAAATTGAACAATTTTAATAAACTTAGTCATAATATCTTCTTATACACAATAGTAATTAGCGTACTCTATACCTATCCCAAAAACGATATCCCTCTGTCACATTGCTATCAGTGGCAATATAAAATTCTTTAACCTTCGCCACATGACCATCAATATAATTAATATTAACACCACTAGTACCGTGTCTTTCCAAAGCATCTAACAAAGTTTGATCAGCAGCTGTGCCACTTCCTACCCATGCAGAAGGATAATACGGAGTGCCACTTCCTCCGTTTTTATCACCATCACCACTATCCATTAACAGCATAGTTTCAGCTGGAGTTGTATGAAACAAAACCCTTGACGCCTTATATTGAGTCTCTACAGAAGTTTTATTTTGACCAATATAGCAGTTGTAGCCATAACTATAATACCAACTACCACCTTTTGAACTGTCTGAGAAAGGACAATTATAACCATCATCACGCGGATTAGAAGAGCTAACAACCTCCCCTGTGTATTCTGGTATCTGATCCTTATTATGACCATAGGAATCATTGTAAGGACTATCATAAACCGTGTCAGCCCAAGGAAAACAACCCCTAAAGTCATTAGAATAATTTTGGAAAGCCGTTCCCAAATTGCGTAAACGACTTGTACACTTAACCACCATAGCCTTCTCTTTAGCTTTACCAAGAGCCGGCAACAACATAGATGCCAATATGGCAATAATAGATATAACTACTAAAAGTTCTATTAATGTAAAATTTACAATTTTTAATTCTGTGTTTTTATTTTTGATCATATGAGCCTCCATTGCAAAATATTTCCCTTAGTTTATGGACAAAATAACTTTGGCATACAGCAAAAAGACACATTAAGGTTTAAAATATAACACTGTTATTTCACAGCTTTAATTTGTAAATCAAAAACAACATCAGAACTTGTACCTTTAAACTGATGAACTTCAACAGCAACTATATTTTTACCTTCATGAAAATCTGATATATCAATATCGTAATCAATAAATATCAATTCATTGTTACCCGCAATGGCCTTAATTGTCTGTGTCGAATCTAAAATTTCTCCATTGGGCATATTCTTACGAAGCACTTCTGTGCCATTAATATATACCACTGCCCCATCATCGGCACGCAAAGAAATATTTATAGACTTATACTGATTTAAATTTTCTAAATTGAATGTTTTTCTAAACCAAGCAGTAATATATTTGTGCGATTTGCGTTCACCATAACTTATTACCGTGTTTAAATAAGACTCACCATAACCTAAGGGAGCCTTACCCTCTAACCAACCAGAGTCATCAAAATTTATGCTAGCCCAATTAGTATCTGGCAATATTCCTTTATCAAAATATTTCCATTGTGATCCTGAAGGTAAGCATATATCAATAGGATTAATCATCTTTTTAGGTACTAATTTTTCATCAAAAGGCAAAATTAAAGACTCGCCTTGTGCGGGTTTCCATATAGATATATTTTTAGGCATTTTATAACCATCACCTTCATTTAAGGCCTCTACAGCATCAACATTTTTAAACTTTACAACTTT
>Ga0256837_1000058_pt1 | contig 99989 bp, 106 predicted proteins | sample 4562384metaG_FD_185976 | JGI IMG/M metagenome (GOLD analysis project Ga0256837, IMG submission 185976) | Hydrothermal vent microbial communities from Guaymas Basin, Mexico - 4561-384 | ecosystem: Environmental > Aquatic > Marine > Hydrothermal vents | place: Mexico: Guaymas Basin | collected...
TCTTCTTATGAAAACATTATATGGCGATAGAGAGAAATGTTACAAATGTTATAGACCAAAGAGTTCTTGTATGTGTAAGTATTTTACACCCTTGCAAACAGAAACAAAATTTATAATTTTAATGCACCCAAAAGAGTTTAAAAAAGTAAAAAACAATACGGGATTTTTTACACACAATAACCTCAGTAACTCAGAGGTTTTTATAGGGATAGATTTTAGTGAGCATAGCAGGATTAATGAGATTATACAAACTCATCAAAGTTACATTCTCTACCCTTCAGATAATGCTATTGTTTTAAATAATACTAATCCAAAAACAACAAATCAACCAATTGCAATTTTTTTAATAGATGCAACATGGGCATGTGCAAAAAAGATTTTTTTAGAGAGCAAAAATCTCCAACAACTCCCCTATTTAACATTTCAAACTAAAAAAGAATCTCAATACCAAATAAAAGTGCAACCGCAAAAAAATTACCTCTCTACCATAGAATCAACTCAAGTGGTTTTAGAGCTTTTAACACAACATAAAATTGAAAACATTACATCTTTTGAGCTTGATAATTTTTTAACACCTTTTTTTAAGATGATAGAGTACCAAAAACAACTTATTAGCAATCCAAAAAGTAATGCTGTAAGGTTTAAGCGTCACTCACACTCTATCTCAAAATCTTCCAAAGTTTCATCACTTTCATAAGGGAGATTATCAAATAAAAAACATCTTTTTTGTTTAGGAGTTACAATTATTTTTTCAAATAAAGTTGCTACTGCGATCTCACCCTCTCCTATTCTTTGAGGGTTATCGCTAAAGTGTAACTCTATTGTCACAAACGCTTCACCATCTTCATAAGCCATTTCTCTTTCTAACTTTTCAGCTTCTAGCCATACACCACGGTTGAGTTGAGGCTCTTGTGCAGCTATATTTGCTAAGGAGTAAGTTGCATAAAGTGCTTCTTTAGAGTAATCAAACGAAGCATCACTTGCTAAATGTCCTCTGTCGTATCCACTTCCTCTGTAGTCATCATACGAAGCAGCATATTCACGTGGAATAGTTGGCTCGATGTAAAAATTTTCTCTCTGCTCTATATTGTTTGCGTAAACTTTAGAGCCATCTAAAGTGTAAGTAACCTCTAATGCAGATTTTAAATTGTAGTTATAACATATGGAGAAATAAGTCTTATCTATTGTGGTATCACAACCATAAGTAGATTCTTCTTGCGGGGCTTGACATGCACTCAAAAAGAGTGCAAGAAAAAAGAAACTATTTTTTAAGAATAACTGTTGTAGATGTTTCAAAATCAAAATATTTTTTTGCAACTTCTAAAAGTTGTTTTGTATCCATTGCATTGACTCTATCTTCATACTCCATAAGTGGTGTAATATCTCCACGCACAAGGTAGCTTCCATAAAGGTTTGCAACAGATGTTGAACTCTCTAGTGAATAGATAAAATCTGCTTTTGTATTATTTTTAACTTTTAAAAGCTCCTCTTTTGAAACCTCTTTTGTTTTTAAAAGCTCTATCTCTTTTACAAGCTCTTTTTCAACATCTTTGGCTTTTACTCCAGCATTACATGTTGCTAAAAATATAAAAAGTCCAGGATCTTTGTTTTCCATATTGTACGCATAAATAGAATTTACCATCTGTTTTTCATCTATAAGCTTTTTATATAAACGTGAACTTTTTCCAGAAAATAAAATTTCAGAAAGCATACTAAGGGCTACTTGGTCTTTGTGTGTATAATCTGGTATATGAAATGCAATAGCTAAAAATTCTACTTCACTCTCTTTATGAATAGTTACACGTTTTGGGCCATCTTGTTTTGGCTCTACAAACTTAAACTCTGGAATTGTTGTATGGTTTTTAATACCACCAAACTTAGCCTCTGCTTGTTTAAATACCTCTTGTGGCTCAACATCACCCGTTACAACTAAAATAGCATTATTTGGCTGGTAATATTTTTGGTGAAAATCTTTGATATCTTCTATTTTCCAATTTAAAATATCGTTCATAAACCCAATTGGTGTCCAATGGTATGGGTGATAAATGTAAGCATTATTAAAAAGTCTAAAATACAAATACCCAAGAGGAGAGCTATCTGTTCTCCAGCGACGCTCCTCTGCTACAACATCACGCTCTGTTTGAAACTCTTCATCTTTTAAACTCAAATTTTGCATAAGTTCAGCAAATAAAGAGAGTGATTCTTGTAAATTTTTAGTACTAGATTTGATGTAATAGTGAGTATAGTCAAAACTTGTAGAGGCATTATTTACCCCACCGAAACTTTTTACTTCATGGTCAAATTCACCAGCTTTGAGGTTCTTTGTAGATTTAAAGTTCATATGCTCAAGCATATGGGCAATTCCAGTTTTACCCATAACCTCATTTCTACTTCCAACTTTGTAAAAAATATCGGTACTAATAACCCCTGTTTCGTTATGTAGAGGAATAACTACAACCTCTAAACCATTGGAGAGTGTTTTTGTTTCATATTTTGGTAATGATGTTCCCATTAAAATCCCTAAAGTAAGTAATAATGTTATAAAAATTTTCATAACTATTTTCTATCTGCACCAATTGCTTGTGTGATATTTTCATATCCATCTGCTTTTAAAAGGTTTACTAATCCTTTATTGATATTCATAATCATATCTGGACCATGAAATACAAGGCCACTTAGCACTTGCACAAGTGAAGCCCCAGCTTTTATACGTTTATAGGCATCCTCTGCATTTTCAATTCCACCTACACTAATAAGTGTTGTTTTTCCATAAAGCTCTTTTGCAACTGCTTCAAAGATCTCAAAACTTTTCTCTTTAAGTACTGCCCCACTTAAACCACCTATACTTTTAGGGCTAGAAACAAGAGAATAATCTACTGTTGTGTTTGTTGCAATAATCCCATCTGCACCATTCTCCACTGCCATTGTTGTTAATGCTACGGCATCTTCTTTAGTCATATCTGGTGCAATTTTAAGTAAAATTGGCATAGAAGTAAGTGGCTTAATTGTTGCAAAAAGTTCACTAATGAACGCTTCATTTTGTAAATCACGCAAACCTGGTGTATTTGGAGAGGAGATATTAATAACAAAATAATCTCCTAGATTATTAAACTTCTGAACTAAATATTTATAATCTTCTATCGCTTTATCTTCTGGTGTTACTTTGTTTTTTCCAATATTAATTCCAATAGGTGTTGAAAAAGGGTACACCTGCTCTACCCTTTTTGCAATAACTTCTGCACCATCGTTATTAAACCCCATAGCATTTTGAATAGATCTCTCTGCCACATGACGAAACATACGAGGTTTTGGGTTCCCCTCTTGTGGTTTTGGTGTTACTGTTCCAATTTCAGTAAAACCAAACCCTAAAATTTGCATTGCGCGAACCATTGTTGCATTTTTATCAAACCCAGCCCCAAGCCCTACTGGATTGTAAAATTTTCTTCCAAAAAGCTCCTGTTCTAAAATATCATCTGCAATAAAATGTGATTTTAAAAATGGTGTAAAAGGAAGTTGCCAAATATTTGGAAGCTTTAAAACTGCCTCTGCAAGATGGTGTGCATCTTCTGGTTGCAGTTTAAAAAGTAGTGGTTTTATAGATTCATAGTTAATCATTTAAGATAGCCCCTGTTTTAGAGTAAAATTAGTGGGCTAATTGTAGCTTAACAAAGGTAAAGGTTTAATGAATACTAATACCTTTTTCTTTTATAAAAACGCAAACGCTAAAATAGGAAATGCAACAACAGCTCCAAGGGCTATAAGCTGTAAGATTATAAAAGGGATTATCCCTTTGTAAATATCTATTGTTGTTACACTATTTCCTGCAGCACCTTTTACAAAAAAGAGGGAAAGTCCAAATGGTGGTGTTAAAAATGAAGCTTGTAAATTCATCGCTATAAGCACACCAAACCAAAGTGGATCGATCCCAAATGCATCCATAATTGGCACTAAAATTGGCACAACAATAAAGCTAATCTCTATAAAATCTATAAAAAATCCAAGTACAAAAATAGCAGCCATCGCTACAAATATAAAGACCCAAACATCGCCAATATCATTACTAAAAAAATCTAGTATCAAATCACTTCCACCAAGTTCATTAAACACTAAACTAAAAGCGGTTGCACCTATAAGGATCATAAAAATCATACCTGTAAGTTTTACACTCTCTTTTAAAGTGTAAGCAAGCATCTCTAGTGAAAAAGTTTTGTTTATTACCGATAAAACAAGCCCACCAAACACACCAAAAGCAGCTGATTCTGTTGGGGAGGCAATCCCAGCAAAAATACTTCCTAAAACAAAAAACATTAAAACAAGTGGAGGTACTATTGCTAAAATAACTTCAGAGATTTTTAACTCTTTTTCTTGTTTAAGTGCTGGTGCATCATCTGGATACAAATAGGCTCTAGCTAAAATGTATGTAATGTAAAGCCCAACCAAAACAAGCCCTGGTAAAATGGCTGCTTTAAACAAGTCTCCAACACTTACACTCATTACATCACCAAGCACAATTAAAATAATAGATGGTGGAATAATCTGCCCAAGTGTTCCACTTGCTGCAATAGTCCCTGTTGCTAAACTTTTGCTGTATCTAGCTTGAAGCATAAGTGGAAGGGTTATAATGCTCATCATAACAACACTTGCAGAGACTATCCCCGTTGAAGCTGCTAAAAGTGCACCAACAAGCACAACACTCACACCAAGTCCTCCACGCACACCTCTAAAGAGTGATGCCATAGAGAGTAAGAGTTTTTCTGCCATACCAGATTTTTCAAGCACAAGCCCCATCATAATAAACAGCGGAACAGCCATTAACGTAGAGTTGCTCATAATCCCATAAATGCGATATGGAAGAAGTTGAAAAATGGTATCTGCCACCCCTGTAAAAAGTGCAAAAATCATCGCAACACCTGCAAATGAAAAAGCAACAGGCACACCTAAAAGAAGAAAAAAGAGTGCCACTCCAAACATCACAAGTGCTATCATAAGGCTCTCCATTTTTTAAATTTTGCCACTAATTCTAACACACTCTCTAGTGTTAAAAGGGTAAATGCAACAACAATTAAAGATTTTACAATCCATCTATATGGTAACCCACCAGGATCACTTGACATCTCATTTTGGATAAAGCTCAAATGGGCAAAATCAAACCCCAAAACAGCAAGTAAAATAGAAAATGGAATAACAAAAAACAAAAGTGCAAACATATCTACAAGTAGTTTTGTTTTTTGTGTGTAATGCTCATAAAAAATATCTACTCTAACGTGGGAATTTTCTTTAAATGTATGCACAACACCTAGTAAAATAACAACATCAAAAAGGTGCCACTCCAACTCTTGCAAAGCTGTACTTCCAGCAGAAAAAAGATAACGCATAGAAGCATCATACACAACTAAAACCACCAAAATAGCAAGAACAAAAAAAGTTATATTTGCAAAAAATCTACCCATACACTTTCCCTATATAAAACTTGGAGCATCATTGGCAAATAAAATAATATCTCCACTTTGTGTTTGTTTTGCTAAGGTATCTGTTAGGTTTGCTTTATCTTCTAAAAAGATGCTATTTTTTACATGAAGATGTTTTTGAAATAGCTCTTTATTTAAACTACCTGTAACAATTACAATATCAAACACATCATTTATAGCTTCTATAAGTTTAACATTAAGCTCATCACTACTCTCTACAAGCCCAGGAGTGACTATAACTTTTCTTCCATTATGAAGTGAGCATAAGCGAATAGCCTCTAACATTCCATCAATATTACCGTTGTATCCATCATCTAAAATAATCTTTCCACCAGCATCAATGCGTTGGAGCCTATGCTCTACTGGTTTTATTTTTGCAACTGCATCAATTATCTCTTGGTTGCTCATACCAAAACTTTTTGCTATTTTTATGGCAACTTCAAGATTTTGTGCTTGAAATGTACCTAAGAGTTGTGTGCTAAAGTGAACATGTTCTCCATCTAGCTCTAAATCAAACTCTGTACTTTGTAAGGTTGCTACAACATTTTTTACCCCATTGCCAAAAAATTCCACTTTTGGGTGTGGTTCATCTGTAACAGAGGTATGAATATAAGCCTTTTGTAACTTAGGAGATTGCATAATCTCTAACTTTGTTGCAACAATATTTTCTAAAGTTTTAAAATACTCAATATGCGCTAAACCAACTTTACCAACAACAACTCTTTGTGGCTCTAAAAAACTGGTAATTTCATAAATATCCCCACGCTCTCTTGCACCCGCTTCTGCTACATACACCTCAACATTATCTTTTAAATTGTTATTAACATCGGCAACAATTCCACCTATGGTATTAACACTACGTGGTGTTGCGTAAACATTAAATTTTGTAGCTAAAACCTGTGCTACAAAGTTTTTAATACTTGTTTTTCCATAACTTCCTGTTATAGCTACTATCTCTAAATTTTTAAAAGAGTTGAGTTTTTTCTTTGCCTCTTTTTTATAAACCATAAAAAGGTATTTCTCAACAACACTACTGAAACCATACGCTAAAATAAGTGGCAAAAAGGCTCCATACTGTGCACAACTTGCTTTAAAACTACACACTATATCTTGTAAAAATACCAAAACAAAAAGTACAATTAAAAATCTTTTAACTCTCCACGTAAGCACTAACTTTTTATCTAGCTTCTTATGCCACAACCAAAGTGCCGGTAAATACCCAAATGCTAAAAAAACACCAAAAGACTCAGGCAAAATATGGTAAAGCACAAACGGAACTACAAAATAAAAAATATGCCACCACACTTTATGGTGTTTTAGCACTACACGTGTAAGTTTGTAGTCGTACCATTGAAGGTTAGTAATAAGATACCACCCAAGTGCCATTACAAATAAAACATTTGTAAAAAAAGATAGTAATAGTTGATACTCTTGCATTGTTTTCCTTTTTTAAACTCTTTGAAATTTTTTATATTTTATGGTATAATTTTTTTACAATTCGCCTTTTGGCACCCCCCTCTCATTTGAGAGGGATAAATAAATTTCTTATTTTTTAAAAACAAAAATATGTTCATGCATAATTAGCAAGAAATTATATTCTTTACTTTTATTGACCCAAAAACCTGTCGCTTTACAATTATGTTGGTGTTTAATAATATCTTCTTTTAAACTAAAACCAACCTTTAAAAATCTTTCCATAACTTTATATGCTAAAGGTTGATACATTTTATTTCTTCTTGTATCCCCAATTAAAATAGCACAATATTTATCTTTTTTCAAAACTCTGTAAAACTCTTTTGCTACCTTTTCCATCTCATCACAAAATAGATCTAAATCATGAATATTTGATAAATCTTCATCAATTTTTTTCTCACTATATTTTATAATATCTGCATAAGGAGGGTGATTAAGTATAAAGTCTATACTTTCATCTTTTAACATATCGAGTTTTCTACTATCATTTAGTTCAACTCTAATTTTTGGATTATATTCACAATTAAATTCTAAAGCTTTGCTCGTTAGTTCTATAGCATTTGGATTAATGTCTAAAGCTAACAAATTTCTATTTAAGAGCTTGCATTCAATAGCTGTCGTTCCACCACCTACCATTGGATCAAGTAAATAATCACCCTCTTTTGAATATCTAAGAATTAAATTTCTAACAACTTCTGGAGCCCAGTTACCACGATATTTAGAATTATGTGTAGCCCATTTCCCACGACGAGCAAAACTCCATACAGTAGTACATTCTTGTTCAAAATGTTCTGGATTTAATTTTTTAATTGACATATTTCTTCTAAAATTCCATTTTTTAGCATATGTAGATTTATAACATAATTGTTATGATTGAAAGTTTCTTCAAGTGAGTTTAAAGCTGTTAGCCAACCTTGTCCATCTGTTATCCATATAAATTCTATGCCTTGATTCGTTATAAAGTCATTAAGATATTGATACTCTCCTGCTGTTGCTTTGAGCTTTGAACCACCACTACTATAAAAATTTACTTCTATAAGATAAAGTTTTTTAGTAATCTTATTAAACAATGCAAAATCAAATCTACGATTATTCTTATCTGTAACTATTTCATAATTAAAATGTTCTTTTATTTTTGGTTGAGTAGCCTGTTCTATATATGTAAAATTTAAATTATTTTTACAAAATTGTTCTAAATAACCACTAACAATATTTTCCATAGAGACACCTGTTCTATTTTTTCTAGCATTACTATTTAAACCAACTTCTACACCAAACACATAATCAATTAAATTTTTAATATTATAATCACAAAAAAGTTTTTTTAACCCTGTTTTTTCAATAAAACTATAGTAATGTTCTATAAGATCATTATTCACTAAATTTGGTTTTTTAAAAACATATTTTTTTGTCTCTAAAGTTATTATATCATCTATTAATTCCAATTTTGTTTCACGACTTGCTAAAAGAATTGGAAAAGCTTCTACAATCGCTGGATTTTGCCTAAACAAATAGTTAAAATTATCTTTAAAATTATCTTTTTTATTAAGTAAGAAATTCAAATTATTTAAAAGCAGTTCATACTTACTTTTATTCTCATTAACTTTTTGCCAATCTACCAAATAAGTATGATTTGCAATTGTAGGTAAAAAATTTTTATATAAATACTCAAAAGCATTTTCAGTTCTTATATTGTTTTTTAGTATAAAGTTTTGGTAATTCATAGTAATAATTCCTTTATTTGCTCTTTTGTTATATTGTTTACATTATGAAATTCATTATCATATTTTAATGACAAATGATAATATAACCTTTGTAACTTCAACTTAAATGCTGGATTTATACATTTTATTTCATCAATTATAATATTTAAAAATAAAAATCTTTTTTGATTTATTTGAACTAAATTAAATACTCTATGATCTTTTAAATTACAAACTTTATTCTCTAAAATTAACTGATATAATCTTATATTCAATTTTTGTGTCTTTTTGTTTTGTTCTATCTCATTATAGTATTTCAACCTATAATTAATTTCATTTCTAAGTTCTGATTCTTTAATATCATTATCTATCGTAAATCTAAATAAAATATCTTTATTATTAACTGTTACAATATTTAAAAGTGATCTTAATTTTTCATCTTCCAAAGTTTTAAGGTATGAAAAATTACTTTTTAATTGCTTAAATTCTCGCAAATGTGATGATTCTCCATTATTATTTGAAGAAACATTATACATTTGACTATCTTTATCATACTGTATTAACTTATTAAACTTATCTGTTTTATATAAATAAAATTTACCAGCAATTTTATTTAACAGTTGAGCCATATAAAAATTTGAATAATAAATTGTCACAAAACCCCAACTCCAATAATTTTTTTGAAATAATAAATCAGCTGATAGTTTATTAACTATAGTCTTTTCTAATAATTTAATTGTATCATTTAATAAATATGCTTTTAAATCATAATCATCTATATCTTCTATAACTTCGTTAATAAACTTATCACTTGATAATGTATAGTCTTGAAACTTATCTGTAAATTTTTTAAACATTATAACTCTACTTTATACTTTTCATCATCTTTAATTTTATTTTTTAAGATTTTAATAAATTGCTTAGCAAAATTATCTTGCGCTTTAATACCACCACCAGAACCTGCTAAAACATTAAAATCAATATCTTGTATTTTTGATAGAACATATATAATACTGTTTTCTTTAAAATTATTATGAGTCGTATTTACAACATCAAAAACACCACCAATAGCTTTTAATAAACCACCTATAATAGTTGATTTGAAAATTATTTTTTGTTCCCATTGTTCTTCAAACACTACTTTAATAGCATTAAAATAATTAATAAATATTTTTAATTGATCATTATAAGAATAACCTTTAAATTTACCGTCTGTATAATTGATATATATTTTAATTATTCCAACTAATTGAGCTAAATTAAGCTTTCCTCTTTCTTCTCCTGTTTGAGCTATTAGGTTATATAATACAGAATTTTCATTACTATTTAGATCTTTAACTATTTCAGTAGCTTTTTGTTCTGCTGTAATCACTTCTCCATCAAGATTTGCTCTAATATCTTCATCTGTAGTTGCACTAATTAAATCTAAATACAAAGCACTTGGAAGTGATGTTTGTGTTTTATTAATAGTAATAAATAACCTTGCTTGATATTTAGGCTCCAATTCACTAACACCTATGACAATTAAAGGAAAATTAATATCATAATCATAAGCTCCTTTCATTCTATGTTGCCCATCTATTATTAGACCTTTATAACCTTTGTCGTTATTTTTTATAATAAGCTTATTGTTTTCATAACTAACATTATCTAAAGCTATTAAAATGCTATTTGGCAGAATTGAAGGATAAGAATTTTCACTTTTTCCACTAAGATAAGAAACTATTTTTTTAACCTTTGTATCTTTTATAATTCGTTGATAACCTTCTTTTTTATCATCATATCTTCTTGAAACTACAAAATTGTTATATATATCCCCTGCTGATAAACTAAAAATATATAAATATAACTCATTTTGTTTAATTCTTAAACAAGTTTCTACTATTAAACTATGCATGACTATTCTCCTTAAAATTCCTCACTAAAACCTCACTAATTTTACCACGACTACTACTTTTGCTATTTATAAATCTATTTGCACTGACAATATTAATATCATATTTACTATACAATTCTTTTATGAATGCTGTATCTGAATTACTTTGAACTACATATACACCTTTATCTGATAATAAATCAAAAACTTCAAAAAGTTCAAATTGTTCATCTGCTAAAAAACAATTACTGTCATAAGATGTAAAGCTTGATGTTGAATTAAGGGGATAATATGGCGGATCAAAATACACAAAATCACTACTTTGAACTTGTTCTAAAATTTCCTTAAAAGACTGCTGTTGAATTATCGCACTTTGCAAAGCTTCGCTAGCATTTAAAATTGCATTACTATCAGCAATATTTGGATTTTTATAACTTCCCATTGGAGTATTAAAGTATCCTTTTTTATTAACTCTGTAGAGTCCATTAAAACATGTTTTGTTAAGATAAATAAACCTTGTTGCTTTTTCTAAGTTTGATAACATACAATAATTATCTTTTCTATCAAGTTCTCTAACTTTATAATAGAACTCTTTACTATGCTGTTTTTTATAACTTTCAAGATTTTTTATTAACTCATCTGGTTTTTCTTTCACAATATTGTAAGTATTTACAAGTTCTTTATTTATATCACTTAAAACTACTTTTTTATCTTTTAAGAATCCTCTGGAGTACAACTCAAAAAATACTGCCCCACCACCCAAAAAAGGTTCAAAGTAACTATTAAATTTTTTGGGAAACAATGGTAAAAGTTGTTCTAATAAACCTCTTTTACCACCTACCCATTTTATAAAAGGTTGAACTTGCTTTTGTTCCATTACATTTCTACTTTCTCAATTTATTAACAAAATTATATCTTAACTTCATTTCAAAAACTCTTCAATCTCTTTAGCAATCTCTTTGCTTTGTTGCATAAAAAAGTAATGATCCCCATCATACAGATAAAGTTTATGTTCATTTGGCAACAATGAGTCTATTGTTTTTGCAGCTTGAAGTGGTGTTGCAGTATCTTCTTTTCCCCAAAATAAAAGTGCTTTATTTGGGAAGTTTTTAAAGTGGGGTATGAAATCTTCATCAACTACATTTTTAAAAGTTTCATACATATGCTGAGAGAGGTTTTGTGCATCTTGTGCTACAAAAAAAGAGCGAAATTTTGCTAAACCTAAATTTTTTAACACTTTAAAAAGTGCTATTTTTATTTTAATACCCAAAGGTTTTGGTAAAACAACTCCAGCACTTCCAACAAGTACCAAAAGTTTTGGTTTTAGAAGCACTGCTACTTTTCCACCAAAAGAGTGTCCAAGCACAATATCTTTAGAGGAATTTAACTCATCTAAAAAAAGCTCTATTATATTTGCATAATCTTGCGTTGTTAGAGTAACTTCTGTTGTGCTTTTTCCAAAACCTGGAAGATCTACGTAGATATGGCGAAACTCTGGTAAAGTTGTTGAAAAACTCTGTTTCATTAAGTTTTTGTTACTACCCCATCCATGCAAAACTACAAAATCTTTTGTTTTAGAACTATTAACCAGCTCATAACTTACACTAAATTCTTGATTTTTATAGTGTATAGTTTTTAAAGCCATATCTATTTCCCTTTGGCTGATGAGATGGAGTGGATATACTCATAATTTATCTCTATTTTTTTACCCTTAGGTAAAGATGTAGCTAAAGATTCAATAGCACCAGAGAAATCTTCAAAAAGGTAATTTGCCATAGATCCAGGGATTGCGTTTATCTCATTAATATACACTTCATTCTCTATTACAAAAAAATCACAACGAATTAAAGCACCCTCAAAAAGGTTTACGTAGAGCTTTTGAAAGTTTGCTTGAAGCTTTTGCTCTAACACTTCAGAGATATCTGCTTTTGCCACAGCACTTGAGCGTGAAAAGTCCATATATTTTTTCTCAAAATCTAAAAACTCCTCTTTATGAGGCTCCTCTACAATAGAAAAGTGAAGCTCCCCTTTTGCAAAGTATCCCGCTAAATTGTACTCTTTTACATTAGCAATAAATGGCTCAACAATCACAACTTCATCAAACTCAAAGGCAACATCTAAAGCATAATCTAACTCACTCTCCTCTTTAACAATACTCACCCCAATAGAACTTCCCAAAGTTGCAGGTTTAATAATAAGTGGAAAAGGTGTTTGAATATTTTTTACCTCATTTTTATAAAGCACTTCAAAATCAAGCACTTTAACATCTCTTGCTTGTGCTAAATACTTTGTGTAGAGTTTACTAAAAGAAAAAACAGATGCTTCTTTGCGTGGACCAATATAGTCTATTTTATAAAAATCAAGTAATCCCGCAATTACACCATCTTCACCATCACCACCGTGAATAAGGTTTAAAACTGTATGGTTAAATGTGACACTTCCTAAAAGTTTTTTATAGCTAAAACCCTCTTTAGAGAGTGAAAGAAGTGGCATCTTTTTATACTCATAACTACTAAATGTTGTTGCGTGCATCTTCCTTGGATCTATTAGATAAAAATCGTGCTGTGGTGTACAAAATACAAATGTTAAATCAAAATGAGATAACTTCTCTTTAAGTGTAATAGCACTTACAATGCTAATTTCATGTTCAAAACTTGCACCACCAAATAAAATAGTTAATTTCAATCTTCTTTCCTTATAATGTTTGTAACTGCTTTAATGCTTGTTTTACAAGTGTTGGAGTATCTTGTGCCTCACAACTACTTAAAACTTTTGCAATTTTATCTTTTTTAAATCCTAAAGCCTCTAACGCTTCACTCGCTTGTGCATACGCTATACTTGCTGTTGAGCTAGAACTATCTGCAGCTAAAATGTCCATATCAAATCCATTAAGCTCCACCAAAATTCTTCCAGCACTTTTTGGACCAATACCTGGTACTTTTTGCACCGCTTTTACATCACTGTTAGATATAAGCACACCAAATTGTGATGGAGTGTATGTAGAACATATAGCCATAGCAACTTTTGGCCCAACACCATTAATCTTTATAAGCCTCTCAAAAAGCTTTTTCTCACCCATCTCTAAAAAACCATACAATAACTGTGCATCTTCACGAATAATATGTGATGTAAACAGCTTTACATCTCCTTGTGGGAGTGCTGAGTATGTTTGAAGTGAAATAAACACTTCATAAACAATTCCATTGACATCAATATGCACAAATGATGGTTCTTTATAAACTACTGTCCCTTTTACTGCTACTATCATTCTGCTAAAGCCCTTATTTCATATTCCTCTTCATCTACTTGAACAAGTCCAAAAATTTTATCTGGACACCCCTCTTTTGGTTTATACACAAGCTCTATTGGTGGATCAACAAGCTTAAAAATTATTTCATTATATCCAATCCATCTGTCATGATTAACAATTCTCGCATTAAAAATATTCTCTTGAAAAGATGCTGTATTTGCTGTCAAAAGATTATATTGATCCTCTTTCATAGCTAATTCCTCTTTTAAAGACTTTAATTTCGATTGCAACTCTTGAAATTCTTTATATTTTTTTACAAAGCTCTCAGGCATTTTGATACCATTTTTCTTATACCGAACAAGACGTTTTTTAATATCATTAAAAGCAGCTTGACCCTCTTGCAAAAAAGTTGTATATTTTTCTATCTCTTTTCGTAATACTTTAAAATCTTCTTCAAGATGTTTAATCTGTTCTTTATTATGCTCTAAACTTTTTTTAGTTGATTTTTTTAACAAAGGATCAATAATAAAAGTATTTTCATCTCCCTGCATCTTTTTAATATCTATAATTTTAGAAGCTGTAGCTGTTACATGAGAACCACAAACATCAATAGTTATCTCTTTAGCACGAATATTACCACCTGCAGCTTGCGCTACCTCTACTGTATGTCCATCTACTATGCCATGTTCCAATCTAGTAATATGTATATTTTTACCATACGCTTCCCCTTTATGGACATTAATAGTTAATTTACCCGCTCGAATAACTGCATTTTTATGTGTTTGCCCTCCAATATTTGCTTTTAATGCAATAACCTTAGCATTAGAGCCAACATTTCCATCAATATCAATTTCACTAACTTCAACCTCCATACCTTCACCAATTGCATCTTTTATAGCATTTGATTCTTGTACATTTATAGATATATCAGAATCTAATCCAACAGAGATTGAACCTGTTTTTTTAAAACTAATTTCATCAATGGATACATCTGTTCTAATCTGATACACATTGTTTTCAAAAGTGATATACCCATTAGCATAAGCGATGTATTGTACACTATCTTTAGTATCAACTATTTTAATACTTTCATCTACTTCAAACGTTGGTTCATGTTTTACAGTTGGCTCCTTTGGAGCTAAATATATCCCACGACAATCTCTTCCTGGTTTACCTATTTTTGGTTTAATATATTCAATAAGAAGTTCATCTTTTTTTACTTTTTTTAAAAAACCGCGCTCTGCATAATTTATTCTTGTTTGTTCATCAAGTTCTTCTTTTGCTTTATGCTCATAATGCAGAATAAGAGCATCATCGATCGTAAGAACAGGCTCAAAACATTGTGCAATTAAATGAATCTCTTTTTTCTTATATTGAGCATATTCAGCAACCCTTATAAATGCTGTAATTTTTGAAAGTGTTTTATCTAAAGGCTTATCAAAAATATTGACCAAAATACCTGAACGTATTTTTCTTTTATTAATAAAAATTCTTAATTCTTTTTCAAGACGTGGAGAATAACTAATTTCAGATCCTGCTAAAATAGTTAAATAGATTTTACATTTTGTTTTATTTGCTCCAACTGCTACTTTGAAATTTGAAAAATTATCTAAGTGTGGGTCTTTAGTAAACACTTCTATTTCATAAATCTGTTTTATCTCAAAAGATGGGTGTAACATTGCAGTTTTAACATCAAGATCTTCAATTTCATGAGGATCAATTTCTTCCCAATCTCCATCATTCATAGGATCTTTGACCCGAGTATAAGTTTTAATATCTAAAAGATTAAAATCTAATGTTTCAGATTTTACACCATTAGCTTTTGCAATACGTAACAACTCTTTAGCTACATACTGTGTACGAACAACTGTTGGTCTAATCTTTTGTAGAGACATTTTTCTTCTTTTCCAAATATATTTTTTGCTTATTTTATCTTAATTGAATTTAAAATCTACATAACCCAAAATTCTTAAAGATAAATAACTAATAATTACAACATAAAAAAGCATTAAAAGTTTTTTTTGCAATTCAGTTTTAACAACCCCTTTGAGATGGATTCCAATATACACCCCAAGGAGTGAAGCAATACCTATAATAACTCCACTAAAAATATCTATAGTTCCATGAAGAAAATGTGATATAAACCCAGAATTAGAGGAGAATATAACAAAAAACAATCCAGCACTTGTTGCTTCTTTAAGTGGAACATGAAAAAATCCAACCAATAGAGGAACAACCAAAATACTCCCACCAACACCTATACTCATACTTAAAACTCCAATGGGAATACCAATAATAAATAATAAAACTTTATTGATATTCTCTTTTTGGTTTGGTGGTTGAGGAATATGAAAAAAAAGTCTAGCCAAAGCAAAAAAAGCAAAACTTAGAAAAATCATTTCAAGTGCTTTACTGCTAAGTAAACTTGTTATATAACCACTTAACAATGCACCAACAAAACCACCAAGCCCTATAAAAAGCACCAAAGAGATATTGAGTGTCCCTTTTTTTTGGTTTATATAACTACCAAAAATAGAACTAAAAACCATCTGCACTACAGAGATACCTATGGCTACTTTTGTACTATAACCAAAAAATAAAAGGGAGGGTACCAAAATTGTCCCACCCCCTATTCCAAAAAAACCAGAGAGTATTCCAACTACTATACCTAAAATAATAAGTTCCAAAAAGAGCCTTTTTTTCGTAATTCTAACAAATATCAACTTTATTTTGTGCTATAATAACTCATTAATAGTGTAAAGAGGATTATAAGTTATGTTTAATACAATTATAGAAGCAACACAACATTTATGTAAAAATCAATTAGAATTAGAGTGTAATGCTTCTGAAGCACAAAAAAATCAAACAGCAATGTTTATTGGCTATCTTGATATAGAGGATGATAAGACAAACTACAGAGTATATATTGCTCTTAATCAACCATTAACACAACATGTTGCATCTGTTTTTTTATTTGAAGATGAAAGTGATGAAGAGACACTTCAAGATATGTTTTTGGAAGTAATTAATCTTATAGTTGGTAGTGCAAAAGTGATTGCTCAAGATAGGTTGAACCATACTGTTACAATCTCTACACCACATTTTATAAAAAAAGATATTTTTGATTTAGAAATTCATCAAATGCAAAAAATTTCAAAAGATAATTTTGAAATGATTTTAGCACTTAGAGAAGAGAATGAATAGAAACAATCCTTGTTCTGAAAATGAAGAGATTGAATATGATCTTATCCATATGGACTACTCAGGTCTTTTAGATATGGAAGTAGAATTCGTAGCAGACTTAGGAGAAACTGAACTAAGTGTTGCTGAAATTTTAAAACTAGAAAAAGGCTCTATTATAGATCTTAAAAAACCAGCTGGAGAAAGTGTTGAATCTTACGTCAATGGAAGAATTTTAGGCAAAGGTGAAGTTATGGTTTATGAAAAAAACTTAGCTATCCGTATTAACGAAGTACTCGATTCTAGTGCTGTTTTATACCATTTATCGAAAGAGAGACTATGAAAAAACTACTACTTCTTGCATCATTGGCTGTTTCACTTTTTAGTTCTGAGATTTTAAATTATAATATCTACAATCGTACAGATAGAGTAGATATTATGTTTACATTTGACACCCCTTATATTGACAAAATAAAAGAGCAGCAAACTTCAAAAAACATAGTTATTACTTTAGAGGGTGCTTTAATGCAAACTCCAAAATTTCAAACTATTTCATCTAACATCATAAAAGCTATTAAAATAATTCCACTAGAAGATGCAACGCAAATAATTGTTAAAAAATCAACTTCTGATGTGAAGATGATTGCTGCTAAAACAAAAGATAGTTATGGATTAAGACTCCGTTTTAAAACAAGAGTTGCTTCAGCACAAATGCAAACAAATAGACAAAACCCTTTTGATGCACTCCCAACAAAAAAAGATACACCTATCTCCACAAGCTACATTATAGTGGTTACACTCCTTTTTATAGGTGTAATTGTTTTATTTTTTATAAATAAAAAAGTTCGCACAAAGAGTGCTGCACCTCAAAAAGATTCTTGGTTATTTAAAGCAGCATCCTCTTTAGAACCACAACAACAAGCAACTACAAAAAAACAACCCTCTACAATGCAAGAACCTACTATAACTTTTCAAAAGAAAATCGATGAACACAATAGTATTGTACTTATAGAGTATGGTTCAAGAAGCTACTTAGCACTCTCTGGAAATTCTAATGCACTTCTTGATAAATTTGAAGATAACAAGCCAACAACTCAAGAGGAGTTTGAGCATATTTTACAACAAAGAGATCAGGAGCTAGATGACTTTTTAAGAGTTGCTAATAAAACTCACCCTCAAACACAAGATGATATTTTACAAGCTTACAAAACAAAAGCTGCAACACTTAGTTACGAAGAAAATTTATAGAAAAAAAATGAAGAAAGAAGCTCTATTTTTGAGCTTCTTTTAAAGTATCTGCAATTAAAAATGCAAGTTCTAAAGATTGATCAGCATTAAGACGAGGGTCACAATGTGTATGGTAACGTGAACTTAAGTCTTCTTCTGTAATTGTAAAGCTACCACCAATACACTCAGTAACATCTTTACCTGTCATTTCAAGGTGTACTCCACCAGCATAACTACCTTCTGCTTTATGGATCTGAAAAAACTCTTTCATCTCTGTTAAAATCGAATCAACTGGACGAGTTTTATAGTTATTTGAAGATTTAATTGTATTTCCATGCATTGGATCACAACTCCAAACAATATTAAGCCCCTCTTTTTGTACCGCTTGAATAAGTTTTGGAAGACCATCACCAACTTTTCCAGCACCCATACGAACAATAACATTTAAACGTCCGGCTTCATTTTCTGGGTTAAGTGCATTACAAAGCTCAATAAGTTCTTCTGGTTTCATAGTTGGTCCAGCTTTTACACCGATTGGATTTTTTACACCTTTTAAAAATTCAACATGTGCACCATCTAACTGACGAGTTCTATCACCAATCCATAACATATGCGCAGATGTATCATACCAATCACCTGTAATAGAATCTTTTCTTGTAAATGCTTCTTCATAATGAAGTAAAAGTGCTTCATGAGAAGTATAAAAATCTGTTTCACGTAAAGTTCTATGAGTTGAAGCTTTAATACCACATGCTTCCATAAATTTTAATGATGTTGAAATCTCATCTGCAAGTTTTTCATATTTTTTTGTAGCTTCACCTTGATGTGCGAACTCTTGGTTCCATTGATGCACTTGGTGTAGATCTGCCAATCCACCAGATGCAAAAGCACGAAGTAAGTTTTGTGTTGCAGAAGCTTGGTTGTAAGCTCTTATCATACGTTTTGGATCTGGTGTACGAGCCTCTTTTGTAAACTCTATACCATTAATGATATCTCCACGGTAAGAGTCAAGTGTTACACCGTTAATTGTTTCTGTATCTGATGAGCGTGGTTTTGCAAACTGACCAGCAATACGTCCAACTTTAACAACAGGAACTCCCCCTGCGTAAGTCATCACAACCGCCATTTGCAAAAGTGCTTTAAAAGTATCGCGAATATTATCTGCATGAAACTCACTAAAACTTTCAGCACAATCTCCACCCTGCAGTAAAAATGCTTTACCGTTAACAACATCCGCTAACTGAGCTTTTAAAGAGCGTGCTTCACCAGCAAAAACAAGTGGTGGATAATTTTTTAGTTCTGCTAAAACTTTTTTTAGTTCATCTTGATCTGGATACGTTGGTTGTTGTAATATTGGTTTAGAATGCCAACTTGATGGAGTCCAAATACTCATAATTTAACCTTATTAAATATAATTTTCACAATTTTACCTAAAAAGAGATAAAAAAACCATAATTATTCTGCAAAAAGTTTTTTTTATGCTTTAGATTTGTATAATAGCACCAAACAAATGGGAGTATTTATTTTATGGATTTTAATTATTTTGATATTGTAATTGGTGCTATTGTTCTTTTACTTGGTCTAAAAGGTGTGATGAACGGCTTTTTTAAAGAGCTTTTTGGACTTGTAGGGATTGTGGGTGGTCTTTTTATCGCATCACGTAGTGGCAATGAAGTTGGAACATTTCTAAGCGAAACAATCTTCCATTTTGAAAGTGAATCTGCTATTAACTTCACAGGTTTTTTAACAACTTTAGCAGCTTTTTGGCTTGTAATGGTTGTTGTTGGTTTAATTTTTAAACAACTCTCTTCACTTAGTGGTTTAACACTTATAGATAGAATTTTAGGATTTGTTTTTGGTGCTTCAAAATTCTTTTTAATTGGTGCAGTAATTGTAAACTCTCTTCACAATATCAAAACAATTAAAGAAAATATAGAACCACAACTCTCAAATAGTATTTTATACCCTATTTTAGTTGAAACTGGTGCCTATATTATGAAAATTGACCCAGCAGAAGTAACAAAACAAATAGATGAAAAAATTACAAATGGTGTTGATGCAGTGCAAGAACATATTGAAACATCAGTAAAAGAACAAGCTACACAGATGATTGAAAAAACAAGAGAAGAACTTCAATCTAAAGTAGATGGCAACTAACATATGAACTTAAACACAAACTTTAGCGCGAGGACTATTGAGTATCAACAACTTTTAAAAAATTTTAAATATATTTTAAAAGAGAACAATCTAAAGTTTACGTTTCAAAGAGAGATTATCTTAGAAACACTCTATAGCTCAAATGAACATCTTACACCAGAAGATATTCACCAACTTATAAAAGGGAAATATCCTGATTTAAAAGTTGGAATTGCTACAGTTTACAGAACTCTTTCACTTCTTGAAGGTTCTGCACTTGTTACAACTATTTCACTCGATGCACAAGCAAAAAAATATGAACTTAGTGCAAAAGAACACCACGATCATCTCATTTGTACACAGTGTGGTTCTATTACAGAGTTTGTAGATGATGAGATAGAAAAACGACAACATGCAATCGCTAAAGAGCTTGGTTTTGCTATGCAAGATCACTCAATGCAAATCTACGGTATTTGCAAACTATGTCAAGAAAAAAAACTATAACAACAGGAGAAACAATGATATTTGATAATAAATTTGTGCAACAAAAAATGCAAAAAGTACAAACACTAAAAGAGTTAGGTATAAACCCTTATGCAAACCATTCAGATAGAAATACAACAATTTCTAAATACCTTAATGTAAATGCAGATATTCACCATAAAGAGGATAAACGTGATGAAAAACGTCACTATATTGTAAGTGGTCGTATTAAACTACTTCGTATTATGGGAAAAGCAAGTTTCATTAATATTGAAGATGAGAGTGGAAACTTACAAATTTATGTTGCACGTGACAATCTTCCAGAAGGTTTTTATAACACTATTTTTAAAAAGCATATTGAAGTTGGAGATATTGTAGAGGTTGGAGGATACCCTTTTGTAACTGGTAAAGGGGAACTTTCTCTTCATGCAGATAGTCTAAAACTTCTTACAAAAGCTATTGCTCCATTACCTGAGAAATTTCATGGTATTACAGATAAAGAGGCACGTTATCGCCAACGCTATTTAGATCTTATTATGAATTCAGAAGTTCGTAAAACTTTCCAAATTCGTTCACGTGTTATCTCATTAACACGCCGTTTCTTTGAAGATAAAGGGTTCTTAGAGGTTGAAACACCTATGATGCACCCAATTGCAGGTGGAGCAAATGCTAAACCATTTGTAACGCATCACAATGCACTAGGGGTAGATAGATACCTAAGAATCGCTCCAGAACTTTACCTAAAACGTTTAATTGTTGGTGGTTTTGAGGCTATTTTTGAGATTAACCGTAACTTTAGAAATGAAGGAATGGATGCAACACATAACCCTGAGTTTACTTCTATTGAATTTTACTGGGCATATAAAACATATAAAGATTTAATTGCAATTACAAAAGAGTATTTTGAATACCTTTTTGATCATTTAGATCTACCAACATACCTTCCTTATGGAGATATGGAAGTAAACTTCAACAACTTTAGAGAGATTCCACTTATAAAATCTCTAAGTGAGATTGGTGGTATTGATGAATCAATTGTAAACGATAAAGAGAAAATCCTTGCATTCTTAAAAGAAAAAGGTATTGAAGTTGAGTCATCTTTAACTCTTGGACAACTCCAAGGGGAGCTTTTTGATGAATTTGTAGAGGAGAAACTTATTGACCCTACTTTCATTACAGAATACCCTGTAGATATCTCTCCACTTGCAAGAAGAGATGATGAAAACCCTGCAATTACAGAAAGATTTGAACTTTTCATCGCTGGACGTGAGATTGCAAATGCATTTAGTGAGCTTAATGATCCAATTGATCAGTATGAGCGTTTTAAAGCACAAGTGGAAGCAAAAGATGCAGGAGATGATGAAGCACACGAGATGGATGAAGATTTTGTAAATGCACTTAGCTATGGTATGGCACCAACTGCTGGACAAGGAATAGGAATAGACAGACTTGTAATGCTTCTTACAAATGAGCATAGTATTCGTGATGTACTTCTTTTCCCTGCTATGAAACCACTTAGCAGCGAACACCAAAATGAGGATGAAGAGTAAAAGAGTTTTTACTTTTTTATTCTTTTATTATGATATTTTTTGTATAATCGAGACAATTTTACTAAGGAAAGAGAATAGATGAGCTTTTTAAAAGAATTTGATGAAGAGGTATTTAACCTTTGTGAGAAAGAGTTAGAGCGTCAAACTGACCATTTAGAGATGATTGCATCTGAAAACTTTACACTTCCAGCTGTTATGGAAGCTATGGGTTCAGTATTTACTAATAAATATGCAGAGGGTTACCCTGCTAAACGTTACTATGGTGGTTGTGAATACGCTGATGGTGTAGAGCAACTTGCAATCGACAGAGCATGTGAACTTTTTGGATGTAAATTTGCAAATGTTCAACCACACTCAGGTTCTCAAGCAAATGGTGCAGTGTATGCAGCACTTTTAAAAGCTGGAGATAAACTCCTTGGTATGGACTTAAGTCATGGTGGACACTTAACACATGGTTCTAAACCATCTTTTTCTGGTAAAAACTACCAATCTTTCACTTATGGTGTAGAGCTTGATGGTCGCATTAACTACGATAGAGTTATGGATATTGCTAAAATTGTTCAACCAAAAATTATTGTTTGTGGAGCTTCTGCCTATGCACGTGAAATTGACTTTAAAAAATTTCGTGAAATTGCAGATGAAGTTGGTGCAATCTTATTTGCAGATATTGCACACATTGCTGGTCTTGTAGCTGCTGGTGAGCACCCTAGCCCATTCCCTTATGCAGATGTTGTAACAACTACAACTCACAAAACTCTTGCTGGGCCTCGTGGTGGTATGATTATGACTAATGATGAAGATATTGCTAAAAAAATCAACTCTGCAATCTTCCCTGCACTTCAAGGTGGTCCACTTGTTCATGTAATCGCTGCAAAAGCGGTAGGTTTTAAACATAACCTTAGCCCAGAGTGGAAAGATTATGCTAAACAAGTAAAAGCAAATGCAAAAGTTTTAGCAGAAGTTTTAGTAAAGCGTGGCTATAACATTGTAAGCGGTGGAACAGATAACCACTTAGTACTTGTAAGTTTCGTTGGTACTGAAATTAGTGGTAAAGAAGCAGATGCTGCTTTAGGTAATGCTGGTATTACAGTAAATAAAAACACTGTTCCAGGTGAAACTCGTAGCCCATTTGTAACTTCAGGTATCCGCGTTGGTTCTGCTGCACTTACTAGCCGTGGTATGAAAGAAAAAGAGTTTGAACTTATTGCAAATAAAATGGCTGATGTTTTAGATGATATTACAAACACTGAACTTCAAGCAAAAATTAAAGCTGAACTTAAAGAGTTAGCTTCTAACTTTGTAATCTATAACCAACCAACTTACTAAAAAGAGAGTGTTTTTATGACAGCAATGGATCTTAAACTTATTAAAATTGTCAATACACATTATTGGGAAAAAAAAGATAAAGTAGTAAGCAAAATATCTTTTAAAGGGCGTACTTTTTACAATAAATTTGAAAAAGTCAATGCTCCCCTTACACAAACTATTATCAATAAACATCTAAAGGGTGAGATTACAGTTGCTCACTCTTTAATTAATGCTCATGGTAAAGTTGAAAATATTGTGATTGACTATAATGGTAGAGATCCTGAGCGTTTTTACCATAGAGCACAACTCCTTTTACGTGAAGAGGGTTATATTAACTTCACAGCATATAAAACAAAAACAGAGGGGCATTTGCACCTCTACATTCATAAAGGGCACACAACACTCAATGAAGCGATTCAACTTGGTAAAATGCTCTCTATGAAACTAGCAGCAAAACAACCAAAACAGTGGAGAATGTTCCCAAATAATGATATGCCAGAAGAGTATAATATTCTTACACTACCATATGAAGTTTATGCGAAAGAGCGTGGAGCTTCTTGGTCAAAACATATGTAATGATATATTTCATATTAAAAAAATTAAAAAAAGGGTTTAATTGATGGATGAAAAAAATGAGTTAAATGATATTATCTTAGATAAAAGTAGTACTACAAATAAAAATAAAAAAATTGTTTTTGCAGCTGCAACTTTTGGTGTAGTACTTATTGGTGTTATACTTTTTATGAGTACACTTTCAGATAAATCGCAAAATAATCTTCCAGAACCAATTATGGATGAACCTGAAATAAATCCTTATAAAACAAAAACAACTAAAGAGCCTGATCCTCTTTTTGAAGATGTAGAAGTTATAGAAGAAAAGCCATCTTATGATACAAAACTAGATGCAATAGCACAAAAACTCAAAAAAGAGAGTCAACAACAAGAGGATTTTCTTGTTGAAGAGGAAGTTGTAGAGGAACCAGTTGTTCAAAAAAGAGTTACTCCAAAACCACAACCTGTTGTAAAAAAAGTTGTTCATAAGCCACAACCAAAACAAGTTGTTCATAAACAAACAAAAGCTCCGAGTGGACACTATTTTGTTCAAGTTGGTTCATTTGCGAAATATAAACCAAATAAAAAATTCTTAAACTCTATTACAAGTAGAGGTTATAACTACAAATTTCATAAAGTAAATGTGAAGTCTAAAGTTATTAACAAAATTTTAATTGGTCCGTTCCAAACTGAAAAAGAAGCAAGAAAAGCTCTAAAAAATATTCGTCAGCACATTGAAAAAGGTGCATTTTTAACAAAAATCTAAAACCCTTCCTACCCTCTTTTGGGTAGAACTCTTCAAGGAATTATATATGATTCACTCAACACAATTTAAACTTGACTTTTTTGCTCCTATTGCTGTTTACTCTAAAATGCGTTCTCTTTATAACAATGAGATAACTTACCTTTTTGAAAGTGCCAACCAATCTGAAGGTAATTATAGTTTTATATGTATTGGGGCGAGAGAAAGACTCCAATATAAAGATGAACAGACACTCTACACAAAAGAGAATCAAACACAAACACTAGAACAATCCCCTTTTGAATTTTTAAAAGAGTATTATAAAAACATAGATACTCAACCATATAAAGATGCTGTAAAAAAACTCAATGTTGGTTATGTTGATGGGTTTATTGGGTACATTGGGTATGATATGGTAAAAGTGTTTGAACCAAAACTTCAAGAGAGTATGAATAGCTTAAAAGATGAACTTCACACACCAGATTTAGATTTAATTCTTCCTAAAATGGTTGTTGTTTACTCCCACAAAAATCATGAAATTACACTTCTTTCAACTCAGCAAGAGTTCGCTAATGAGTTTAAAAATATAGAAAATATACTAAAAGGAAACTATACCTATGAACCTATGAGAGAAAATATAGGTCAAGATAGTGGTAGTTTTGCTCACTCTAAAGAGAAATTTTTTGAGATGATAGAGCAATCTCGCCAAATGATTAAAAGTGGTGATGTTTTTCAAATTCTTATGACAAACCGTTTTACTCGTAATATTAAAGTAGATCCTTTTAGTTTTTATAGAATTCTTCGTACAAAAAACCCATCACCTTATATGTTTTTACTCCAGTATGAAGATTTTAATATTGTTGGAAGTTCCCCTGAAGTTATGGTGCGTTTAAGTGATGGTGAAATTTTACTTCGTCCAATTGCAGGAACACGTAAACGTGGAGCTACAAAACAAAGAGATTTAGAACTTGAAGAGGAACTTCTTAATGACCCTAAAGAGTTAGCAGAACACCTAATGCTTATAGATTTAGGAAGAAACGATGTTGGCCGTGTTGCACAAGTTGGTTCAGTAGAAGTCAAAGATATGATGCACATTGAACGCTTTTCTCATGTTATGCATATAGTCTCAGATGTAACAGCACAACTGAGTGTTGATAAAGATATGTTTGATCTTTTTATGGCAACTTTTACAGCTGGCACAATGACTGGAGCACCAAAAATTCGTGCCATGGAATTAATTGCAGAGTTTGAAGGGTTAAAACGTGGTTTTTATAGTGGAAGTATAGGGTATTTTGGATTTGATGGCAATATGGATAGTGCCATAACAATTCGTACAGCAATGGTTAAAGAAGATAAAGTAGTACTTCAAGCTGGTGCTGGAATAGTTGCAGATAGTCAAGATGAACTAGAGTACCTTGAAGTAAAAAATAAACTTAGAGCCCTTATAGCTTCACTAGAAGATTTAGACCCAAAGGAATCATAAGATGAAAAAACTTTTTGGTATCTTTGGCAATCCTGTATCTCACTCAAAAAGCCCTTTAATGCACAATATGGTTTTTAAAAATCTTCACTACAAAGGGTGTTACACTCGCATACTTTTAGAAGATGGAACAAAGCTACGTGAAACTTTTTTAAACCTCAAACTCAGTGGTGCAAACATAACAGTTCCTCACAAAGAAGCAGCATTTAAGGCATGTGATGAAGTAAGAGGTTTTGCAAAAAATCTAGGTGTTGTAAACACAATAGTGTATGAAAATGGAAAACTCATAGGATACAATACAGATGCAGATGGTTTTTTATATGCTATTTCTGAATTTAAAAACATCAACAAAATTCTTATTTTAGGTGCTGGAGGCACTGCAAAAGCTCTTTGTGCAAAGTTCCTAGAGGAAGGTTTTAACGTAGAGGTTCTAAACCGCTCACCAAACCGCCTAGAGAGCTTTAAAACAATGGAGTGTAAAACTTCTGCATGGGAGAGTTTTAAACCCTCTTCTTATGACTTGGTAGTAAATACAACAAGTGCAGGTTTGGAAGATGACTCCCTCCCTGTTCCAAAAGAGATAATAGAGCAAATTTTAAACAATACCTCTTACTGTGCAGATGCTATTTATGGCAAACTTACACCCTTTTTACAACTTGCAAAGCAAAAAAAGATTCCATACAAAGATGGTTCAGATATGCTTTTAGGGCAAGGGATTTTAGCAAATGAACTTTTTGTGAAAAACACTCTTCAAAAAGAGGATATTCAAAAAGAGATGAGAAAAATTTTTGAATTTTAAAGATTCTCTTATTGAAAATATGACATTGTCGTCTTTCCAAATTTTTTAGACTTTTGAAGCTCAAATACTCCAATTGTTTGTGGAAGTTCTAAACCTGTCATATGCTCAATAATAATTAACTTTACATTTTGTGGTGGGAGATTTTGGATAAGGTCTATTGTTTTGTCATAAATATCTTCCATCCCCTCTCTAATACTAAAAGGTGGGTCAATGTAGATGTAAGCTTCCTCATTTAAAGCTTTAACTCTTTGCATAACTGTTGTAATATTTTCAAAACTATCTCCACCAAAAACTTCACATTGTTGTGGTGCAGTTTTTTTGATGTTTGCACGAAGTACCTTTAAAGCATCTTTATCTTTTTCCATAAAAAAGATTTTTTTTGCACCACGACTCAGTGCTTCAAGTCCAACAGAGCCACTTCCAGAAAACACTTCAACAAAAACAGAATCTATAACATCAAATTGGATTGTATTGAAAAAAGATTCTAAAACAATCGCTTTTGAACTTCTTGTTGAGTTTTTAGATGGAAGATTTAAAGTTACCCCTTTGTACTTTCCAGCTATAATTTTTTTTGTTAATACTTTACTCATAAAATGCCTTTATTGCTCTTATAATATTATGTTTATATTCTTGCGTTAACTGATCGATTCTGCGTTCAAGTATAGAAAAGTCTAACTTCTCTTTTAAATCTTTTTTCTCTACCATATCTGCTAGAGGCTCAATTTGTTGTAAATTATAACGTCTCTCAAGTGCTAAAATAAGTTCTGCCTTAGAAAAAGGTTTAATTAAATCTGCTTCTTTTTTTGTAGAGATATAAAAATATTTAGAATCTTTTAAAGAAGGTTTATCTGTTACTATAATATCTGCTTGTTTTTTTGAACAAAGGTAGTTCACTAGAAATATCTCTAATGATTTTTGCAATAAAATAGAATTACAATCTAATGCAACTTTCACCTACTACCCCTTTTTTAATGCAATTATAACAAAAAACTTAAGTATTTGTAGTGTATAATAGTTTTAACTTTTTACTTGGATAACAAATTTCATGGATTACTTACAAACGAAACAATCAACCTCTTTAAGCGGTACTGTTACTATCTCTGGTGCAAAAAATGCATCACTTCCTCTTATTGCAATGAGTATCCTTGCAAAAAATAGAGTAACAATCACAAATCTACCAAAAGTAGCAGATATAAAAACACTTTTACAACTTCTTACAAATCTTGGAGCAGAGTGTGTATTTATAGATGATGGGGTTACTATAGATACCTCAACCATCAACAAAACAACTGCAACATACGACATTGTTCGTACAATGCGTGCTTCTATTTTAATTTTAGGGCCAATTCTTTCACGCTTTGGACATTGTGAAGTTTCACTTCCTGGTGGTTGTGCCATTGGGCAACGCCCTGTTGATTTACACCTAAAAGCATTAGAGCAAATGGGTGCTACAATTGAGATAAAAGCAGGATATATCCAAGCAAAAGCACCACAAGGGCTAAAAGGTGCAAATATTATATTTGACAAAATAACAGTTACAGGAACTGCAAATGTTGTTATGGCTGCAGCTCTTGCAAATGGTGTTACAACAATTACTAATGCAGCAAGAGAGCCTGAAGTTGTACAACTTTGTGAAGTATTAGCAAAAAGTGGCGTAAAAATAGAGGGTATTGGAACTGCTATTTTAACAATTACAGGAACAAATAAAGAGCTTTTAAATATTGAACCATTTGAGATTATTCCAGATAGAATAGAAGCAGGTACTTACCTTTGTGCTGGTGCTATTACAAACTCAACTATCACTTTAAAAAAAGTTGAGCCTGAACATCTCCACGCTGTTACTTCAAAATTAGAGGAGATGGGTTTTAGTTTTAGCTCTACAAAAGATACTCTTACAATTCATCCAGCAAAAGAGATTTTGCCAGTTCGCATAGTAACACAAGAGTATCCAGCTTTTCCAACAGATATGCAAGCACAGTTTTTAGCACTTGCTACACAAGCAAATGGTGTTTCTATTATAGAGGAGCGTTTATTTGAAAACCGTTTTATGCATGTAAGTGAGCTCCAACGTATGGGTGCAGACATTACATTAAATGGACACATAGCAACTGTAAAAGGAAAAACTCAACTTAGTGGTACAGATGTTATGGCAACAGATTTACGTGCATCTTCTGCACTTGTTTTAGCTGCACTTGTAGCAAATGGTACTACAAATATTCATAGAATTTACCATTTAGATAGAGGTTATGTAGAGTTAGAGAAAAAATTAGAAACTCTTGGAGTTGATATTCAAAGATTAAAAGAGTAAGTAAAAATACTTACTCTCATTTGTTAATGTAAAAAGTGTCTTACTTCTGAGAAGTATAGACTCATTCCATGCTCATTTGCAGCTTCTATAACTTCATCATCACGAATACTTCCACCTGGTTCAATCACATTTTTAACACCAGCTGCAGCTGCTGCATCAATGCTATCTCTAAATGGGAAAAATGCTTCAGATGCTAAAGCAGAACCTGTTACATCAAGTCCCATCTCTTTTGCTTTTTTAAGTGCACATTGTGCTGCATCAACACGGCTTGTCATACCCATACCAACAGCAACCATTGCTGCATCTTTTACATAAACTACACAATTAGATTTTGTTAAAGATGCTACTTTATAAGCAATCTCTAAATCTTTCATCTCTTCTGGTGTTGCTGCATTTTTAGAAACAAGTTTTGCATTTTTTACTTCATCATCATTTACTTTATCTGCATCTTGGTACACAAAACCACCATCAATATGTTTAAAGTCTTTTTTATCATTTGCAAGTACAAGTTTATCTGCACCCATCTCAAAAAGTTTAATACGCTTTTTCGATGCAAAAACTTCCTGAGCTTCAGGAGTTATACGCCCAGCAATAACAACCTCTAAGAAAATCTCATTCATCTTTTGTGCCAATTCACGTGTAACTACACCATTTACTGCTACAACACCACCAAATGCAGAAACAGGGTCACATTTAAGTGCTTCAGTATAAGCATCTACTAAGTTATCACGAATAGCAAATCCACAAGGGTTTCCATGTTTTGTGATACATACAGCATTTTCATCACCAAATGCAGAAGCAATTTTTACAGCTCCACTTAAATCGTTAAGGTTGTTAAAACTCGCTTCCCCTTTAAGTGTTTTAAAATTATTGCTAAAGTGATCTTCAAACTCATACAGTGCACCTTTTTGGTGTGGATTTTCCCCATAGCGAGTATCCATAACTTTTTTACCAACTACAAACTGTTTTGCACCAAAACCATCATTGAAACGCTCATTCATATAGTTTGCAATCATAGAATCATACGCTGCAGTATGCTCATACGCTTTTATCATTAAAGAGCGACGAAATTCTAATGTATTTTTTTCATTTTCTATCGCATCAATCACTGCATCATAATCATTTACATCTGTAACAATCATAACAGAATCAAAGTTTTTTGCTGCACTTCTAACCATTGCAGGACCACCAATATCGATATTTTCGATAATCTCTTCAAAATCATCTGTTTTTTCAATCGTTTCTTTAAAAGGGTAAAGATTTACACACACTAAATCGATCGCTTCAACACCTAGCTCTTTTGCTTGGTCTAAATGACTTTGCTTATCACGTCTATGTAAAATTCCACCATGAATATATGGGTTTAATGTTTTTACACGCCCCTCAAAACACTCAGGAAACTTTGTAACTTCATCTATTTCAATAGCAGCAATCCCAGCTTCTACTAACTTTTTGTATGTTCCACCTGTTGAGATAATCTCAAAACCATTCTTTACTAAACTTTGACAAAACTCTACAACACCCGCTTTGTCACTTACACTTACTAATGCTCTTTTCATACCTAGCCTTACATCTAAAATATAGTTACGTCATTGTAACAAATATGAGTTTAGAAAACACCTAAAAAAGAAAAAAAAGCTTTTTTTCTAAAAACTCTTGACATTTAAAAAAAAATCCCCTATAATTGCACTCACAAATAAAGAACGCGGAATAGAGCAGTTCGGTAGCTCGTCGGGCTCATAACCCGAAGGTCGTTGGTTCAAATCCAGCTTCCGCAACCAATTTTAAATTTCTACATTTTGGGGTATCGCCAAGCGGTAAGGCCTCGGTTTTTGGTACCGATATTCGGGGGTTCGAATCCCTCTACCCCATCCACTTGTTTTTTAATTTTCTTTAGTTGTAAATATCGCGGAATAGAGCAGTTCGGTAGCTCGTCGGGCTCATAACCCGAAGGTCGTTGGTTCAAATCCAGCTTCCGCAACCAATTTCAATTACACTTTTGCGGGTGTAGCTCAGTGGCTAGAGTTCCTGCCTTCCAAGCAGGCTGTCGAGGGTTCGAATCCCTTCACCCGCTCCACCCTTTTTAAAAATCATCATCATTTTCAAATTCATCTAAACTTTTTTGATACTCTAACTTATCTAACTCCTCTTGAGTCATCATAAGCTCTTTCATCTTTTTAGTAAAAAATGTTCTATCTTCAAGTTTTGTCATATATGCATATGTACCATAAACAATTGCAAAAAATGTTGCACTTACAATAACTTTTTGTGCAAAAGAAAATTGTGTAATTGGCTCTTTAATTTTCATCTCACATACACCACCTGGACAATGTGTTGCTTTTTTACTCATAAACAAAGAGTAAAGTTTACAACCAACACACACAGAAAAAGCAGATTCTAAAAATAAAAGTGCCATACAAATTAAACAAACAAGCACTTTTAGCGGATTTGGTTGAAAGTCAATTACTAAATAGTAAAACATAGGAAGTGCAAAAAGTAACCCAACTCCCCATGCAAAACGTTTTTGTGCAGCACCTACATACTCTGGAGTTTGATTTTGCACAAAAACTCTTCCAAGTAATAAACTAGGTGCATAACGAGGATTAAGAACTCGTATTAAAAAATCTAGCGTAAAAAATGAAACAAAGTATTTTGAAAAAATAGCTGTACCTAACATTACACCATTTGTTAAACCTAAAAATGCTCCAACAAACAAAATTCCAGCTGCAGCTCTTGCTTCACGTTCATTTAAAACAGGAACATCATATCCCGCAACACTCTCCCCATATTGCCAAAAACTTTTTTTCATTTTCCACCCTTACATTATAAGTTTTTCTAATCTTCATCCTCATTATACAATTTTAATTTTAAGACATGCTTTTCTGTAATAACTGTTTTAAACTCCCCTTCAAACACTTTAATATCATGTACTTTCCCTATTACATGCACGTTACGTTTTCTTCCCTCTTTATGGCGAACCCTTGCTACAAAGTTTACTTCATCATAAAGTTTTACAGGAGATAAAAACTGACAATCACTTGCTACTAAAACAACATTTTTCTCATTTACTGCTGCCATTGCTGCAAAATCTGCTGCACCAAAAACAAACCCTCCATGAATAAGCCCCATATCATCAGCAACCATTTCATCTGTTGTAGTAAGACGCACCTCAACATATCCAACTTCTAACTTTAAAATCTCTCCACATAAAGCTTGATTTATTCTTGTATGTGTATTTAGAATTACAAGGGAGTCATCTTTATGAATATGAGATTCCTCTAAAAGCTCCTCATCACTTTTTTTATTGCTATTTTCTACCATTTTTTTCCTTTTTTACTAATCTTACATAAACACGTTGTGGTGCTGGATACCCCTCTACTGTTTTTGAGCTATCCTCTGGATCTAAAAAGTTCTCTAATGACTCACCCTCTATCCACTGCGTTTTTCTTTGTTCTGTTGCATCTGTTACTTTTGTTTCTAACACTTCAAACTCACTAAAACCTGCACGTAAACACCAGTTTTTTAAAGCTTTAATAGTAGGTACAAAGTAGATATTTGGTATTTTAGAGTAACTAGAAGCTGGGCAAAGTGCCATCTCCTCTTCTCCATCAATGTAAAAAGTATCTAAAATCACTTCCCCCTCTTTATCTAACCCTCTATAAAGAGATTTTAACATCGCTACTGGATCACTCCTATGGTAAAGCACACCTAAACAAAAAATAGTATCAAACTTCTCTGGGTAAAACTCTAAATGCTCGACACCTAAAAGCTCATAGACAATATCACTTTTTATAAAATGGTTTATAAAATCAAATTGCGTTTTATAAAGTGGTGAAGGATCAAACCCTACTAAAAGTTTAGGGTTATCCTCTTGCATTCTAAAAAGATAATACCCATTATTACACCCAATATCTGCTACCTTTTTCCCCTCTAAATTAAAATAGGGGCGTAGCAGATTATATTTTATATTGCTTCTCCACTCTGTATCTATAAAAAGGTTTCCAATTTGAAAAGGACCTTTTCTCCAAGGCATCATATTCTTAGCAACTTCTGTAATATGTGATGTATCAAACTCACCCTCTATTGTTAGAGTATCTTCAAGTTTTACATTTACATCTTCATACTTAGCTAAAGAGTTTAATGCCTCTCGAAGTGGCGATATATTTTTCCAAGTCATCCATTTTTCACGCTCTTTTTTTAGTTGTTCTATATCCATACTTTATTCTTTACATAGTTAAATTTTTATATAATTGTAGCAAAATTACTAAAGGAATGTTTTGCGTTTAGAAAAAAAAGCAACATTGGTATCAACTTCAGTTGCAGCCTTACTTGTTCTTATTAAGATGGCTGTTGGAATTTTAAGTGGGTCTATTGCAGTGCTTGCTTCTGCAATAGATAGTTTTTTAGATTTAACTGTTTCACTCTTTAACTATTTTGCCCTTAATTCAGCAGAAAAAGATTCCGATGACACATTTCACTATGGGCGTGGAAAACTAGAACCTCTTGCAGCGGTTATTGAGGGATTTGTTATCTCTATGTCCGCTTTATTTATCCTTTATGAGGCACTCCATAAAATTCTACATCCACTTCCAATGGAATATATGCAACAAAGTGTTGGAGTGATGATAATCTCTTTTGTAGTCACTGCATTTCTTGTAATGTTTCTTAATAGTGTTGCAAATAAAACAAATAATATGGTTATAAAAGCAGATGCTCTGCACTATAAAACTGACCTTTTTTCAAATGGTGCTATTTTAGTTGCTCTTTTACTTATCTCTTTTACAGGAGAAAATATAATAGATCCTATTTTGGGTATTTTAATAGCTGTTTATATGCTTTATTCGGCATACCCGATTATGAAAGAGGGAATTTTAATGCTTCTTGATGTAGCACTTGATAAAGAAGATATTGAAAAAATAGAAACTCTTTTAAAAAATGAAAAAGAGATTACAACATACCATTTTCTTCAAACGCGTATTGCAGGATCAGATATTTTTATATCGGTTCATTTAGTTTTTAATATGGAAATTTCACTCTATGATGCACATCTTATTTCAGATAAAATAGAAGCAAAATTAAAAGGTTTATTTGAAGAAGATAAAGATGTTCATATTTTAATTCATATGGATCCGTATGATGATTCAGAAATAAATGAAGAAGAAAGATAAAAGAAGGAGGTGTAGCTAAAAAGCTACACTCCACAACTTCCGCCACCTGTTGAACAAGCACTTACACCTGGAGGTGTTGTTGGTTGGATTGCAGCATTATCAACCCCACCAGTTTTGTTAATCTCTTCAATTTGATTCCAAACATCTTCAGCAGCTTTCATATAGCGTTTAGCACTCTCAGAAGTTGGAGCTACGTAAGTGATAGGCTTTCCAGCATCTCCACCCTCACGAATTGCAGGCTCAATTGGAATCTCTGCTAATACTTTTGTACCAAACTCCTCTGCCATTGGCTGAGATGTTCCTTTTCCAAAAATATCATACTCAACACCAGTATCTGGAGCGATAAATCCACTCATATTTTCAACAATTCCACCAATTGGAATATGAAGTTTTTTAAACATATCTAAAGAACGACGTGAATCATCAAGAGAAACTGTTTGAGGTGTTGTTACAGTAAGACCAAGTGTTACAGGTACACTTTGTGCAAGTGTAAGTTGTGCATCACCTGTTCCTGGTGGCATATCGATAACTAAAACATCGAGTTTTGACCATGCAATATCACGTAAAAATTGCTCGATTGCTTTCATAATCATCGATCCACGCCACATTAAAGATTGACCCTCTTCCATAAGTGAACCCATAGACATAACCTCTAAACCATACGCAGAGATTGGAAGAACTTTGTTTCCTACCACTTCTGGTTTTACATCTTCTATACCTAACATACGTGGAATATTTGGACCATAAATATCTGCATCTAAAAGACCAACTTTTTTCCCTTGCATCGCTAATGCAATAGCTATATTTACAGATGTAGTAGATTTACCAACTCCACCTTTACCTGAACTTACCATTAGAAAGTTTTGCACTTGTGGAGCAATATTTTTCCCACGTGAAGATGATTCTCTTGGCATTTGTGGAGCTTTAATATTTGGTGTAACTTTTGTAGCACCAGCACGTTTAAGCTCTGTTACACAATCATCAAAAATTTGTTGTGCAACTTCTGGAGCACTTGAAGTGATCTCTACATCGAAACTTACTTCAGTACCATTGATTACAATATTTTTTACAAATCCAAAACTTACAATATCTTTTGTAAAACCTGGATACATAACTTTAGAAAGAGCTGACTTTACAACTTCTTCATTCATAAGCTTTCCTTTTTTTTAATATTTGTTAATGCAATAATATCTAAATAAGAGAAATATACTCTTATTTAAACATTAAATTTTTAGTGAGCATTTGCAAGTTTGTTTTTCTATTTTTAGCTCATATTTTTGCAACAAAGTCACAAAAATATTCAAACACTAAAGCTATGCCCATAAAGGGCAAGAGAAACAAACTTATGCTCTAGTGAGCATTTGCAAGTTTGTTTTCCTCTGCAATCTGTGCAATGGCATCAGAGTTTTCCATAATATCTTGTGTAATTTTATATGAACAAAATTTTGGTCCACACATAGAACAAAATTCTGCTTCTTTAAATACATCTTGAGGGAGAGTTTCATCATGGTATTCACGAGCACGTTCACTATCTAGTGCTAATTCAAACTGTTTTTCCCAGTCGAAATTGTAACGAGCATCACTCATTGCATCATCTACATCACGTGCACCTTTGCGTCCACGAGCGATATCTGCTGCGTGTGCTGCGATTTTGTAAGCGATAATACCTTCACGTACATCATCTGCATTTGGAAGCCCTAAGTGCTCTTTTGGTGTTACATAACAAAGCATACTCGCACCATGCCAACCACCAACAGCTGCACCGATAGCACTTGAGATATGATCATACCCTGCTGCAATATCTGTTACAAGTGGGCCTAAGATATAAAAAGGAGCTTCATGACAAAGTTCACGTTGAATCTTCATATTACGCTCAATTTGGTTAAGAGGTACGTGTCCTGGGCCTTCTATCATTACTTGAACATCTTTTTCCCATGCACGAAGTGTAAGCTCACCTAAAACTTTAAGCTCACCTAGTTGCGCATCATCACTTGCATCTGCTAAACAACCTGGACGTAGTGAATCTCCAAGTGAAAGGGAAACATCATATTTACGACAAATCTCTAAAATATCATCAAATGCAGTATAAAATGGATTTTCTCTATGGTAGTGCATCATCCACGCAGCCATTAAAGAACCACCACGACTTACAATCCCCATTTTACGACTTGCAACTTTTGGCATAGTCTCTAGTAAAAAACCAGCGTGAATTGTAAAGTATGAAACACCTTGTTGTGCTTGACGCTCTAGTACTTCAAGCATAACTTCAATTGTTAAATCTTCAATATTATTTCCAACATCGTGTAAAATTTGGTAAATTGGTACAGTACCTATTGGAATTTTAGAATTTTCAATAACAGCTTTACGAATTTCATCTAAATCTCCACCTGTTGAGAGATCCATTGCTGTATCTGCTTTGTAGTGTTGTGAAACTTGAATTTTTTCAATCTCACCTTGTACATCTGAAGCAATTGCAGAAGAACCAATGTTTGCATTAATTTTACATTTTGTAGCAATCCCAATTGCCATTGGTTCTAAATTTGTATGATTTACGTTTGCAGGGATTATCATTCTTCCTCTTGCAATCTCACTACGAACAAGCTCTGGAGATAAACCTTCTACTTTTGCAACATACTCCATCTCTTGTGTAATGATGCCTTTTTTAGCGTAATACATCTGTGTTCTAACAGGATCGTTCTCACGCTCTTTTACCCATGAAGATCTCATAGTTATTTTCTCCCTAATTTAAAGTATATGGAAATATAATCAAATAAGATTAAATTATCATTAAGGAGTTAGATTAAGCAAGAGATTTAACTTCGAAATAGTATTTATATATAAATAGTTTAAACTTCTTTTAATAAATAGAGTTTTATTAAATAATCAAAACTAGCACTCCCAACATTCGTAAAAAAAACAACTTATCTTCAAAGACAAAGAGAAACAAAAGTTTTAATATGTATAATTTCGTAACACTTTTGAGATAAAAGGGATTTTTTTGTCAGATACTACACTCATTTTACTTGCTGCTGGTAGTTCTAGTAGGTTTGATTACAACGTAAAAAAGCAATGGTTACGTATTGGAGATACTCCACTGTGGCAATTTGTAGCACAACGTTTCGCACAAAGTGGGCTTTTTAGTAACATTATTGTTACAGCTTCTGCAACAGATATAGAGTTTATGAAACAATACAGCTCCTCTTTTACTTTTGTTGAGGGTGGAGCTTCAAGGCAACTCTCACTTAAAAATGCTTTAGAATTTGTAAAGAGTGAATATGTGCTTGTTAGTGATATTGCTCGTGCTTGTATCTCTCGACAATTTTTAGAAACTATTCTTTTGCATAAAACTCAAGCAAAAAGTGTTGTGCCTTACCTTAAGGTTACTGACACTATTGTGTACCAAAACCAAACTATCAATAGAGATGAAGTAAAGCGTATTCAAACTCCTCAACTCTCACACACTCAAACACTTAAAGAGGCACTCCAAACTCAACAAGAGTTTACAGATGAAAGTAGTGCCATAGCAGCACTTGGGTATGAGCGTTATTTTATTTTAGGTGAAGAGGATGCTCATAAAATCACTTATGTAAGTGATCTTAACAAAGTTCCATGTTTAGCCAAACCATCAAATAACACTTTAAGTGGAAACGGTTTTGATGTACACCCATTTGAACAAAATAAAGCTATGTATTTAGGTGGTGTGCATATAGAGAATGTAGAATATGGTTTTGCAGCACATAGCGATGGCGATGTAGCCATTCATGCACTTATAGATGCACTTTTAGGTGCCGCTGGAATGGGTGATATTGGTATGCTATTTCCTGATAATGACAACACTTACAAAAATATAGACTCTAAAAAACTCCTCAGTGAAGTTGTTACAAAACTTCACAACTATGGGTTTGAAATTATTAATGTAGATATTACCATAGCAGCTCAAAAACCTCGCCTTGCAAAGTATAAAATGGCAATGAGAACAACTCTTGCTACTATTTTAGGTATAAACCAAGCACTTTGTAATGTTAAAGCAACGACAACTGAAAAACTGGGTTTTGTTGGTAGAGGTGAAGGTGTAAGTGTATGGGCAAATGCAAGTTTAAAATATTTTGATTGGACGAAGGTATAAAGATTGAAGATATTAATTATAGAAAATGAGATATATTTAGCGCAAAGTATCGCTACAAAGCTCTCTGAAAAGGGGCATATTTGTGAAATGTGTACCTCAACAAAAGATGCTATTAAAGGTAGCCAATACGATGTAGTACTCCTTTCTACAAATATTAATGGTCAAGATTTCAATCCTGTTATAGAAACTTTTAAAAAATCGATTGTTATTTTAATGGTTTCATACATTAGTAACGACACAGTTTCTAAACCCCTTGCAGCTGGTGCAAAAGACTATATCTTAAAACCTTTTATGATAGAAGAGCTTATTAGAAAGATTGATCATTACCAAGATTATGAGCGTCTTAAAAAGAGAAATGTAGCTTATGAAAAGTACCTTAACTACTCTTTTGAATCTCTCTCTAAAGAGTATGACCATAACAATATTGAGTTACCTCTTTTTATCGCATCATCGTTTGGTAAATATGCTGATGCGTTTGCATTTGAACATGCTCAAGCTAAAAATGCACCTTTTTATTTTGTGTCGCTAAGTGAACCAAAAGCACTTCAAGAGATAGAGTCTATTCCCCACAATGCTATCATTTATGTAACAGACTTTCAAGTACTTAAAAAAGGTGAGCGTCAAACATTTTTAGATCTTATAAAAGAGAAAAACGTTATTGTCGCAAGTAGTGAAAAAATAGAAGATATCCCTTACAATGTTCTTGAAATTAAAAATGAAAATACACTTTTTGATAGAAGCGACATCCTCCCAATTGAGGATTATATTAAATTTATCGTGTTAAACTTTCAAGATAAATACCCAGATACTGAACTTTCTAAAAAACTAGGAATTTCACGTAAAAGCCTTTGGGAAAAAAGAAAAAAATATGACATCACAAAGAAAAAATAAAACAATCTTTATAGACCGCGAAGCTGCCTCTGCACTAGAGCTTGTAAAAGACAAACTTCTCTACCCTCTTACTGGTTTAATGAACCAAAAAGAGAGTGAAGAGGTTTTACAAACTGGACTTATAAACAACAGAACTTTTCCTTTCCCTTTCATCCTTGCTCCCGCTGGAAAAAAAAATGAAACTATTTTACAAACACTCACTCAAGGTGAAGAGATAACTCTTATTTGTGAAAATGAGGAGTTTGCAACACTTATTGTAGATGAAGTATTTAAAATAGACACAAAAGCAAGAGTAAAACACCTCTATGGAACAGATGACTTAGCACACCCTGGAGTAGAAGCAACGCTAAAACGTTTAGGCTCTTATGCAGTAAGTGGCGAGTACACTATTGTAAACAAACAGCCAAACCAAAATGTAAAACTTATTCAAGATGCTAAAAACATCATTAATGCAAAACATACAACTGCAATTTTTATGGCAGCAAATCCACTCCACCGTGGGCATGAAAGGCTTATTCGCCAAACACTCGATAGAACAGATTTACTTGTTATATTTTTACTCAAACCATATGAAAACAAAAACTTAAGTTACGATTTACGTAAAGAGGCTTTGGAGTTTTTTATCCAAAACTATTTACCAAAGAATCGTGTTATTATTGTTCCTCTTGAAAACAGCTATATTTTTGCAGGATTTAATGAGATTATAATAGATGCAATTGTTGCAAAAAACCATGGGTGTGATCGCTTAACAATTGGGCAAAACCATGCAGGGCTTGGAATGTTTTACGATTGCAATTCCAACAAATCTATAATTGATCGTGTAACAAATGTAGATATCGAAATAGAAATAGCTAGTGAATATGTCTATTGTGATAAATGTACAACACTTGTAAGTAAAGATACCTGTCCACATGGGCAACACCACCATATGTCTTACCATTCAGATTCTATTTTAGAGCTTTTAGAGATGGGAATAGTTCCACCTGCTGTGCTTATGCGTAGAGAGATTTCAGCGCATATTTTGGCAAAACTCTTTCCAAATAGATTTAAAAACTTAGAAAAACTCTACTACGACCTCTTCCCAACAGAGGGACTTTTAAAAGAGCATACATCAAAAGATTTTTATCTTAAACTTATGCAACTTTACCAAACTACTTCACTTACGTAAAAAAGGAAACAGATTGAGAAAATTTTTTTTAACATTAGGTTTTAGCGGACTTAGCCCTATTGCTCCAGGAACTGTTGGTTCTTTAGTTTCACTTATTTTAGGTGTTTTTGTACTTATCTACTTTGATGCTTATACACTTTTTTTAGCAGCAGCACTTATTAGTGTTGTAGCAGTAAAAGAGATAAACAAATATGAAACAATCACAAAAACACATGATGATAAAAGCATTGTTATAGATGAACTTGCAGGTATGTGGTTTGCACTAAGTGTTGCTCCAGCTATGGGTGTTGCACCAGATGAAATTTTAAACCTTAGCAATGGCTTTTTAATTCAAGTTATTTTAGCTTTTGCATTTTTTAGATACTTTGACATCACAAAACCTTCTATTATTGGAAGAATAGATAAACAAACAGAGGGTGGTGTTGGTGTAATGGGTGATGATATTATCGCAGGTTTTGCAGCGGGTATTGCTACAGCTCTTACTTGGCAAGGGATCCTTGCGTTAAATATTTTTTAGGCTAAAAAATGACTTGGCAAGAGATTATCGAGGAGCAAAAAGAACAAGAGTATTTTAAAAAGCTCAAAGCGTTTATAGATGAACGCTATGAGCAAACAACAGTTTACCCACCTAAAAATAAAATCTTTAATGCTTTTGCACTTTGCAAATATGAAAACTTAAAAGTGGTTATTTTAGGGCAAGACCCCTACCACCAACCAAACCAAGCACAAGGTTTAGCATTTTCTACCCCTAAAGAGATTAAAAACCCACCAAGTATGGTAAATATTTTTAAAGAGATAGAATCAGACTTAGGGCATCCCTCTAGTTGTTTAGATGGTGACTTAACGCCATGGGCAAAACAGGGAATTTTACTTATAAATGCAGTTTTAACAGTAGAAGACTCTAAACCACAATCTCACCAAAACAAAGGGTGGGAGATTTTTACAGATAATATTATTCAGCATATTTCACAACATAAAGAGGGAATTGTTTTTTTACTGTGGGGCTCTTCTGCTATTAAAAAAGCAAAACTTATCGATGCTACAAAACACCATATTTTAACAGCACCCCACCCTAGTCCACTCTCTGCATATCGTGGTTTTTTTGGGTGTAAACACTTCTCTATGACAAACCAAATCTTACAACAACAAAAAAAAGAGCCAATTATTTGGTAATTCACAAAGGTTGATTGACATAGACTCAACTCTTATGATATAATTGCACTTAGAAAATTAATCGTAGGAGGAAGAGATATGGCTAAATCATTATATGAAACACTCAAAGTCTCTGAAAATGCAACAGAATCAGAAATTAAAAAAGCTTACAGAAAACTCGCTCGTCAATACCATCCAGATGTTTGTAAAGAACCATCTTGTGAAGAAAAATTTAAAGAAATTAATGCAGCTTATGAAGTTTTAAGCGACCCGCAAAAAAAAGCACAATATGACCAAGTTGGTGATGGAATGTTTGGTGGTCAAAACTTCCATGACTTTTCACGTGCACAAGGTGGCAATGTAGACTTAGATGAAATTTTACGTCAAATGTTCTCAGGTGGTGGCTTTGGTGGCAGCGCTGGAGGCTTTGGCGGTTTTGGAGGCGGTGGCTTTGGCGGAGGTGGTTTCCACCAAGAGTACCAAGAGCCAAATTTAGATATTGAAACAAGTGTTACAATCCCATTTAGTGTAGCAATTTTAGGGGGAACTCACTCTGTTTCAGTTAATGGTGAACGTTTCGATATTAAAATCCCAGCTGGTGTAAAAACTGGTGAAAAAATGCGTGTAAAAGGGAAAGGTCATGCACAAAATGGACGTGCTGGAGATCTATTTTTAAAAATTAATGTAGCAGATAATCCAGAATATACACGTGATGGTGATGACTTAACAAAAACATTTGATGTACCACTTTATGCGGCACTCTTTGGTGGCAAAATTGCTATTCAAACACTAGAAAAAGAGATAAAACTCAAAGTTCCTCAAAATACTAAAAATGGACAAAGTTTCCGTGTTAAAGGTATGGGTGCAACAAATAGAAAAACAAAACAAAGAGGTGATCTTTACTTAAAAGCAAATATTGTCCTTCCAAAAGTGGAAGAGTTAGATAGCGATTTAGTAGAGATGATGAAAGAGAAACTTCCAAAGGAGTAGAAAATGATTCACCAATATGATGAACCTGTTTATCTCATTAGTATTGTTGCAAAAATTTTAGATATCCACCCTCAGACACTTCGCCAATATGAGAGGGAAAACCTTATTCGTCCTTCACGCTCCAATGGGCGTGTAAGACTCTACTCACAACACGATATTGATCGTATTAAGCTTATTTTACGCCTTACTCGTGAACTTGGTGTAAATCTAGCTGGAGTTGATGTCATTTTACGTTTAAAAGAAAATATTGACCAACTAGAAAATGAAGTAGCTTCACTAAGACATGAGTTAGCACAAGCAAATAACAACCGCTCAGTTTCACCAGATAAAGCGCTTGTTACTAAAAAATCACTCTATGAGATGGTGATTTTTGAAGAGAAAAAGTAGTAGTTATGTTAAAGAGTACCACACTCTTTGTAGGGGCGTTACTTTTAGTTGGTTGTAATGCCTCTTCAACACAACCGCACGAGGAGGAGATAACAACACAACCTCCAACCTATGAAGAAACTTCTCTTGAAGACTCTACTGCTATTACAACCTTAAATAACTTAAGAGAAAGTATAGGGCTAAATAAACTCACACAAAACCAACTTCTTGATAACTCTGCACTCAATCATGCTACATATTTAAATGACAACAATCTTAGTGGACATATAGAAGAGGAGAATAAAGAAAGTTTTACAGGTATAAACCCTGTAGATAGAACAACCTATGTTGGATATAAAAGCCAAAAAATTTTAGAAAATGTTTCTGTAGGTCAAGAAGATGAAACAGCTTCCATAGATGGACTAATGGGTGCTATTTATCATAGAATTGCTTTTTTAGCATTTGATATAGATGAGATTGGGTATGGAGATAAAAATAAACACTATGTTTACAATATGGGAAATTCAAAACTCAATACTTTATGTGATAAAGAGAGTTTTGATGGTGTTGGAGTCTATTACACTAATGTTTGTAGTGATAAAGATTTTAAAATAGAATATAATACTTATAACACTGCACTAAGTAGTGTTGCACTGGTAAATCCATCACTTATTGTTTATCCATATAATAATCAAACAAATGTAACTCCTGTTTTTTATGAAGAATCTCCAGATCCACTACCAAACCAAAGTGTAAGTGCCATTCCAATAAGTGTTGCTTTTAATAGTTACGATTTTAATACCTCAAAACTTACAGTAGAAAACTTTGAACTACACAACCAAAAAGATGAATTACTTGAATTAGTTCTATTTGAAGATGGTGATTCAATATTAAAAGAAACAAATGATATTAACCATGAGTTTTCACCTTTTGATTTTGCAATTTTTCCAAAACAAAGATTAGACTACAACACAACATACAGTGCACAATTCACATACACGTATGATAACAAGAGTTTTACAAAAAAATGGAGTTTTACTACAAAATCGCTTCCTAATCTTATAACTTACAATAATGAAACACTTCATCTTAATCTTGCTACACCATACTATGTGTATCTTAAACCATTAAATGAAAATGATACTATTGCACATATTAGTGTGCGTTGCTCTTACCAAAGTGGTGGAGATGTAGATATAGATACTTCACTTCACGATCAAAATACAATAAAACTTGAAGTAAATGGAAGAGGTGTAGAGAGTTGTAGACTCTCTGTGTTAAAGAGTGATAACTCTACACAAGATATAGAGTTAGATTTTTAACCTAAAAAATTTTTTACTCTCACATAATCAAAACGGGTTGGCTTTTTAGCCTCCCCTGTTCCTAAAAGTGTTGCTATCCATCTTGTATTTTTATTGTTATAAAACATAATTTTAAGCATAATAGTTAGTGGAATAGATAAAAACATACCAACTATCCCTAAAAGCCATCCCCAAAAAATCAAAGATAAAAAGACAACCAAACTAGAAAGACCTAGCCCTTTACCCATAACTTTTGGCTCAATAATAGAGCCTATAACAATATTTACAACTACATACACCACAACAACTGCTGCAGCACTTAGTGGACCTAACTGCACAAGTGTTAAAAGCACTACGGGAAATGCTGCTATGATTGAGCCAATATTTGGAATAAAGTTAAATAAAAATGCAATCATTGCCCATAAGAATGGGTAATCTACACCAATAAACCAAAGAGCTATATAGATAATAAAACCAGTAAATGCAGAAATAACTGCTTTTAAAACCATATAATTTTTAATTTGAGAAAGGATTTTATCTAAATGTTTCAAAGATGTTTTATCTCTAAAAATAGAAGATAATTTATAGGAAAAATTATTTGATTCTAAAAGCATAAAAATAACACTAAAAAAAACAACAAATCCATCACTAAAAATACCACCCATACTCTGCATAGCTTTAGTAGCAAAAGACATTATCTCTTTAGAGTTAAAAACTCCAGCTATATCATCACGCGAAATAGCTATACCAAACTCCTCTAAAAAAGAAGCGATATCTGCATAATAGATAAGCAGCTTTGTTGTGTAAGTTTCTATATTTGCGTTAAAACTATAAAGAGATGTTCCAACAAGTTTAGCAACACCTAGACCTAAAGCTATAAAAGTAACAAGAACAATCGTTAAAGAGATACTATCTGGAACATTATAACGAGAAAAAAAGTTGTAAAATGGATGTAAAATAATCGCTAAAAAGAGTGAAAGTAAAAAAGGTACAATCACAACAAAAGCAGCTTTAACCCCTGCAATAACAATAATAATACTCGCAAAAACAATAAAGAAATATCCTATTTGATGTTGTTCTTTCACTGTTGTACCTCTTTTTGATTAAAAAGTTCTTGAAGATATGAAGCTATATTCATAAAACAAAATGTTACAAGAAAAATCATAAGTCCAGGAAAAAAGCTGACCCACCAAGCAATCTCTATAACCTCTTTTCCACCATTTAAAATTGTTCCCCAACTCATTTGTGGAGGAACTATTCCAAGTCCCAAAAAACTAAGAGAAGACTCTGTTAAAATAGCACCACCAATACCAAAAGTAAAACTCACTAAAAAAATAGGAGCTAAAAGTGGCGCATAATATTTAAAAAAGATTTTCGTTTTACTTACTTTTGCAATATTTAAAATCTTAATAAAAGGTTGCTTCGTAATTTTGTAGCTATCAGAACGAATAAGCCGTGCTGTGGACATCCACCCTGTTATGGAGATAATAGCTATTAAAATAAACACCGAAGCATCAACATACCCAACAAGTGCCAAAAGTAAAAAAAGTGTAGGAAATGTTAAAAATAAATCTACCACTATTACAAATATTTTATCGAAATAGCCTCTAAAATATCCAGCCATTACCCCATAAATAAGCCCAATTAAAGAGGCAATAAGTGCACTTGCAATCCCAATAACAAGTGAAACTTTTCCACCCTCTATAACACGTGCTAAAATATCACGTCCAAGCCTATCTGTACCAAATGGGTGTTGTAATGAAGGCGAAAATAAAATAGAGTGAGGGTCTAATTCATAAGGGGAGAGAGTATAAAAATACTCTCCAAAAAAAGTGAGAAAAAATATAAAAAAAAGTAAGAAAAAACTTAACTTTGGCATTACTATTGTTTAATGCCTAATAGAGTTTGCATCATCTGATCAAGTGTTGTAATAACTTTTGCAGCAGCACTATAAGATGTTTGATATTTAATAAGATTTGTCATCTCCTCATCTACATTTACTTTAGATGTTGAGAAATATTCATTCTCGATTGTATTATATTGAGCAAGAATAGTATCACTTCTACGTATTGCAGAGTTTGTTGCAGTTCCAACATCTGTTGCAGTAACATCAAACATACCATAAGAAGTTACATTGTATGATTGTGTTCCAATCTCATAATCATATCTTTCAAATTGATGTTGTACCATATCTAATGCTAAACTATTATCTCCAGCAACAGGTGTTTTACCAGCTTGAATAAATGTAGGATTTTCTTGATACTTGCTATGTAAAGCAATAGAATATGCACTATCTCCATCAAAATATCGATTTAACCCTAGTGCTCCTGCAAAGTTTGTTCCAGAATTAAAAGAGTCATCGGTTAAATTATCCTCTATTGCAAAAGTATATCCCTTCGACTCCGATAAAGGACCTATAGAAAGTTCTAGTCTTAATTCACCATTTTCTGCACGTGTAAAATTAAAACCATCTTTAAAATAATCATCTATATCATTTGTAGCATTCGCATCTTTATTATCATCTTTTTGAGCTTTAATTTGCCCCTCAATAGAATCAGAGCCTGGTTCACCTGTCATAACGGTTGTATTTTCTAAATTAATCTCTCTTTGTGCTGCAACATTTCCTTCATTGTCATATACAATAAGGTTAAAAGAACCCTTATTTAAATTTAAATTTGTATTTAATAAAGCATCATTTTGATTAAAATCAACTGGATTAGATTGCATAAGAGTAGTTGGTGTTGCAGCATAAAGATTATTTGTAGATTCAATAAGACCTTTTGCAAAGGCATCTAATTCAGAAACAGTTGTTTGAATTGTCCCATCTGTTGGCATTCCACTTGTTGAATCAACACTACCACCACGTAAATCTAGCATAGCACCAATTTTACCATCTCTAATTTTATCGTCAATTGGTATTAATTTTCCATCTTGTCTTTCATAAGAAAGCTCATAAAAACCATTAGAGTTTGTATTTCTATCTGCTCTAATTGGATGGTAAGAAGCACCATCTACAATATTAAATCCAGCAACACTAATGGAGTAACTTCCATTAACACTATTTGAAGCACTATCTACTTCAATATTTGAGCTCATTCCATCTTTATTTACTTTAGCACCAATTAAACGAGCTAAATCTTTTTCTAAAAGATTTCTTTTATCTCTTAAATCATTAGCTTCATAAGAACCAGCACTCTCTGCTACATTAATAGAAACATTAATTTCTGAAATCTCTTTAGCAATAGAATTAACTTCATTGATACTTACAGCAAGATCATCATTAATTTGCATTTGTAAATTTGTTACTTGCTCTTGTGTTTGTTGTATATGTGTTGCTAACTGGTCCGTTTGCTCTGCTAATGCCACTTTTATAGCAGGATTTGTAGGGTTATCAGAAAAATCTTGCCATGAATTATAGTACTCTGCTAAATCACTTTTAACACCAACACCATCTATTTCAGGAAAGTAACTTGAAAGCTCCTCGAGTTTAGTTTGTACATAATCTACATACTCTTTATCTGCAGCGATATCAGTATAACGTGTATAAACAAAATTGTCGAAAACTCTTTTAACGTCTGTAACTTCAGTACCATTTCCAACATTACCTTTACTTGTTGAAATTGGTGTTGTAGAAGATGTCATAACACGTTGACGAGAATACCCTTCAACCTCAGCATTTGCAATATTATGTCCAGTTGTATCAATACCAACTTGAGCAGCATTTAAGCCTGTATAGCCAGTACTAAGGGAATTAAAAATAGATGGCATAGTAAAAGCTCCTACTTATGCTCTAACTTCTAAGAAAGAAGGTCGTCTTGCAGCTACTTTTTCATAACCTTGCATCTCTATTGGTACAAGTTTTTCTAAAAAAGTATTATAAAGATTACTTACAGCTAAAACCATTTTTGCATAACGTTTATTTACTTCATGCAAATTTGCTAATTCTACTTTTAATTCATCAAGAAGTTGATGTTGTTGAGATGTCAACAAGGAAGGAAGTTCTATATTTGGATGAGACGCAATAAGCTGAGAAATCTCATAATCTATCATAGATTTTTTTGTTTCAAAGCTACTAATTTTTTCCTCTTTTAAAGATAGTCTTGAAAATTGAGTTTCATGCTTCGCCTCTTTTATATCATTTATATCAGATTCAGTTATTTCTATAAGCTCACGAAGATCTTTCAAAGCGCCTTGTAAATGATGAGACAACATAATTTAACTCCTTAGTTTTTTGCATTATAGAAGCAACTCATCTGCAATTTTTTGCGAAAGTGCTTCTAAATCTACTTTGTATTCTCCAGAAGTAATAGAATCTTTTACTCGATCTATTTTATTTTTGTCACCTTGTTGTGAAACCACAACATTTGATGAACGATTTACTTCTTTCGAATTTTGATTTGATGGTGAAGTATAACTACTTTTTACCATCGTATTTGTTGCATTTAATATCATCTTAATTATCCCTTTTTAATATTAATTAAATTAATAATTTAACCACATTAAATATCGGATAAAATAAAAGAAACTTAATGTTTTTCCTTTAAATAATCAAATAACATTTGCGAAAAACCAAAACTTCCTGCACTTGCTTTACTTAACTCATCTCTATACATCGATTTATAAATCTTATCCCCAGGATCATTTTGTGAAGAGAAAAGATTTTTTTCATCTTTTGCTGCATTATCTAAAACCATTTTAAGTAAAATCGCTTCAAAAGCATCTGTTTGCTTTTTTAACTCTTTATCTTGTGCATTTTCATTTACTCTTGGAATAGCACTTGGTGATTGTAATGTTTTATTTAACGCTAAATTTGCATAACTCATTAAATAACCTTTAATTCAGCAGAGATACTTCCAGCACTCTTCATTGCCTCCAAAATAGAGATAATATCTTTTGGAGTTGCACCTAGTTTTTGTAAAGAGCGAACCAAGTTTGCAACTGTTGTTGTTCCCTTACGAGTATAAAGCTCATTTTCATTAAGTCCTATTACCATGTCATTGTCAACTGCAATAGAACCTGCAGGTTTTGCAGGTTCGCTCTGTTCATTGATTTTAATGGTAATATCACCATGAGTAAGAACAATTGGCTTCACTTCTATATCTATTCCAGCAATAATCGTTCCAGTTCTTTCATTAATAATTATTTTATTTTTAGGTTTATAGTTCATATCTACATCTTGAACTTCAGATAAAAACTCAATCATAGAGAGATTCTTAGGGCATTTTAGTTTAATTGTACGAGGGTCAAGTGCTACTGCAACTTTTGTATTGTAAAATTTATTGATAGCTTTTTGAACACCTATAGCGTTTTTAAAGTTAGACTCTTTAAGTGAAAGATTTGCATATTGTTGATGGTATAAATCTATATTTATCTCACGCTCCACAAAACCACCCTCAAACACCATACCAACAGTTGGATGAGAGTTTCCTCCACCTTGGTTACGTCCACCAATGCTAATACTTCCTTGTGCTAAAGCGTAAATTTTGCCATCTACCCCTTTAAGTGGTGTCATAAGAAGTGTTCCACCCTCAAGAGATTTTGCATCTCCAATAGAAGATACAACTACATCAAACTTATCCCCTTGACGAGCAAAAGGCTTGAGTGTTGCAGTAACAACAACCGCTGCAACATTTTTAGATTTAATATCAATCGGTTTCATATCGATATTCATCGACTTTAACATATTTGAGATAGATTGTAAGGTAAATTTAGAAGTTGTCCCATCTCCTGTTTTTTTTAAACCAACAACAAGTGAATACCCAATAAGCTGATTCTCACGAACCCCAACAATATTGGCAACATCACTTACTTTTGTTGCATAAACAAAGGAATAAAAAAAGAGTAAAAGGAGTAAAAGACGCATAAAATTTACCTTCTTGAAAGTTATATTTTTTAAGATTTAAGCAAGTTTTATTCCATTTTGTTTCACAATTTTTACTACAAAATTATAAAACCACCCCTTTATCAATCTCCTTTTTTAATAATTCATTAGCAGAGTCATACAACACTAAATCTATCGGTAAATCTAAATCTTTTAGTAAAAGAGTTTTAAAAAATTGTGTTTTTGCTTTTTTAAAATTTTCTGTACTCATTTTTTTATTTACTGCAATATCAAAATCTCCACCCTTTTTTGCATCATCTACACGACTTCCAAAAAGTATGAGTTCACACTCTCCAAATGCCTTTTGTGAAGCTTGTTTAAACTCATTTACTAGGAAGTTCGATACTCGCATTATATCTCCTTGCAAATTCAAATACATTTTGCACCACTTGTTCTAAATAACTAAAATTTTCTACACAATATTTTAAATCTGCTAAAACTTCACTCATTTTAGAATAACCAATACCTGAAATATCAAGTAGACTTCTAAAAACTTTTGCTCCTAAATAATCTTGAAGAGATGAAAATCTTTTAAGGTATGCTTCTAAAACAGCTTTTGATGGAGTATCCAAATAACTAAACTCCTCTTCACTAAAATCGAATTGCATAGTATCTATATGCTTTTTATATTCTCTTAGTGCTTCATAATGTTTTGCAACTTTTTGAAGCTGTTTATCTATCACTAACATACAACATTCCTTTCTTGAAATTAAGAGGAGTATAACTACTTTATGCTATAAAAAAACTTACATCTTTTACACTTTTTTAAGCTATAATTCCACCATGAAGAAAAAACCAGAATTTAAAGTAGAATCACCTTACCAACCAACAGGGGATCAACCTCAAGCAATAGAACAACTTAGCAAAAGCATACAACAAGGTAACCGCTACCAAACACTCGAAGGGGTAACAGGAAGTGGTAAAACGCATACAATGGCACGTGTTATAGAAAAAGTGCAAATGCCAACTATTATTATGACGCACAATAAAACTCTTGCTGCACAGCTTTATAGTGAATTTAGACAGTTCTTTCCACACAACCACGTGGAGTATTTTGTTTCATACTACGACTACTACCAACCAGAAGCATACATTCCACGTCAAGATCTTTTTATTGAAAAAGATAGCTCCATAAACGATGAACTAGAACGCCTTCGCCTTAGTGCTACAGCAAATCTTTTAAGTTATGATGATGTTATTGTTATCGCTTCAGTTTCTGCAAACTATGGTTTGGGGGATCCTGAAGAGTATATGAATATGGTACAAGCTTTAGAAGTTGGCGATGAGATTGGACAAAAACAACTTCTTTTACGTTTAGTAGAGATGGGTTATAGCCGCAACGATACCTATTTTGATAGTGGTCATATTCGCGTAAATGGTGAAAGTATAGATATCTATCCACCCTACTTTGAAAGTGAAGCGATTCGTATAGAGTTTTTTGGGGATGAAATAGAAGCTATTTATACATTTGACGTAATTGACAATAAACGCCTAGAGGATCATAAAAAATTTACAATCTACGCAACAAGTCAATTCTCTGTTTCACGTGATAAACTAGCCCTTGCTATTAAACGCATTGAAGAGGAGCTAGATGAGCGACTTGAGTATTTTCAAAAAGAGGGAAAACTAGTTGAATACCAACGCTTAAAACAAAGGGTTGAGTTTGATTTAGAGATGTTAGAAACAACAGGAAGTTGTAAAGGAATTGAGAACTACTCTCGCCTTTTAACAAACAAAAAACCAGGGGAAGCTCCTTTTACACTTTTAGATTATTTTGAGCAAAACAATAAAGAGTACTTAGTAATCGTAGATGAGAGTCATGTTTCACTTCCTCAATTTCGTGGGATGTACGCAGGAGATAGAGCAAGAAAAGAGGTTTTAGTGGAGTATGGTTTTAGACTCCCCTCAGCTCTTGATAACCGTCCACTTAAACTTGAAGAGTATATAAATAAATCTCCCCACTATCTGTTTGTTTCAGCTACACCAAATGAGTATGAGCTAGAACTTAGTGCAACAAAAGCAACACAAATTATCCGCCCAACAGGTCTTTTAGATCCTATCATAGATATAAAACCATCTGATAACCAAGTGGAAGATATTCACGATGAAATTAAAAAAACAGTTGCTAAAAATGAGCGTGTTTTAATTACAGTTTTAACAAAAAAGATGGCAGAAGCTCTAACAAAATATTTAGCCGATTTAGGGATAAAAGTGCAATATATGCACTCCGATATTGACACAATTGAGCGTAACCAAATTATACGTGCACTTCGTGTTGGGGAGTTTGATGTTTTAATTGGGATCAACCTTTTACGTGAAGGTTTAGATTTACCAGAAGTTTCTTTAGTAGCTATTTTAGATGCCGATAAAGAGGGATTTTTAAGAAGTGAAACAGCACTTATTCAAACTATTGGGCGTGCAGCTAGAAATGAAAATGGTCGTGTAATTCTTTACGCTAACAAAGTTACAAAATCGATGCAAAAAGCAATCGATATTACAAAAGAGCGTAGAGCATTACAAGAGGCTTACAACAAAAAGCATAACATCACACCAAAAACTACAAAACGTACACTCGATGAAAACTTAAAACTTGAAGAGCACGATGGCATCTACCAAAAACATAAAAAAATAGATAAAATGCCAGCAAGTGAAAGAAAAGCGATAGTAAAAGAGCTTATGTTAAAAATGAAAGCAGCTGCAAAAGAGTTAAACTTTGAAGAAGCAGCAAGACTACGTGATGAAATTGCAAAAATAAAGCAACTTTAAAAGGAAAATTAGTGGAAGATATATTTACAAACTTAGAAACTTATGGGTATATTGGAGTATTTCTTTACTCTTTTGGTGGAGGTTTTTTGGCACTTGTAGCAGCTGGAGTTCTTTCTTTTATGGGAAAGATGGACTTAACAACTTCTATAGCTGTTGCGTTTGTTGCAAATGCTATAGGAGATATTGTTCTTTTTTATATGGCTCGTTACCAAAAAAGTATGATGATGGATCAAATTCGCTCACATAGACGTAAACTTGCACTTGCTCATATTATGATGAAAAAATATGGCTCTTGGATTATTTTAATTCAAAAATTTATTTATGGAATTAAAACACTTATTCCAATTGCTATTGGACTTACAAAATACGATTTTAAAAAATTTGCTATTTTAAATATTTTTAGTGCGGCTGTATGGGCTTTAGTATTTGGACTTGGAAGTTACTTTATGGGAAATATTTTAGTTGAGTTTGCAAAAACTATAAGCAATCAACCCTATATCGCACCACTTTTACTTGTTATTTTTGGTGGAGCACTTTGGCTTTATTTAGAAAAAGCTACAAAGAAAAAATAGTATGCAAATAAGGCAACTCTCATTAAAAGAGCTTGAAGAGGTTTACCCTCTTATCCAAAAGCTTTACTCTCTTAGCTATAAAGAGTTTGAAGACCTCATCTATGAGATGAGAGAAGAATATATTATGTTGGGGATTTTTGATAAAGATGAGCTTGTTTGCTATAGTGGTGTTAAAGTAGTAACTTCACTGCAGCACAAACGACACCTTCAAGTGTTAGACTTCACTACAAAAGAGGAAAGATATGAAATATTAATGCTTAGTTATTTAAAAGATTATGCAAAAACTGCTATGTGTCAAAAAATACACTTTTTTGAAGAGAATGGAGTCTATGAAGAGGTTAGTTTTTAAACTTAAACCCCTCTTTTTCCAAAAGTTTTCTCAGCTTTTGTTCTACTTCCCCTTGAAACTCCATAAAATTATTTTTAAAGCTTCCCCCACAACCTAATTGTTTTTTAAACTTTTTTACCAAAGTATTTGTTTGCTCTTTTTCTAAAAAGAACTCCCCAACTAATGTAACAGTTTTCCCTCTACGCTTCTGTTTTTGAAAGTGAAGTTTATGCTCTTTTGGCATTAAAATTTTAGAACTCTCTTTTTTAGAGGATGACTCAACAACTGCCCAATCATCCTCTATTTGAGCGCCAACAAAAAGATCTAACTTTTTACCTCTGCTCAATCAATTACCTTTTGTACTAAAATGCTCATACCCTCTTTTGTATGTTCAGGCTTCTCCTTAGAAATTTCAGCTTTAACATCATCTAAGCTATAAAGCGTATGATCATAAACAATAACACTAAATTCATCACCCTCTTGTAAAAATGTATTCTCCCCAAACTCTGTATAACGAGTTGCACCTATACTAATGAGCGCTTCTTGTGGAAGTTCACATCCAAGAAGATACTCCTCTATAGGCTCAAGTGGCCCAGAATCTTCTTGTGTATCTATTTGCTCCACAAGCCAATCTAAAAGCTGTTCATAAAAATAACTATATCCTGTAAGCTTTGCATCTTCACCATACTCATAAATTTTACCATCTCTCTTAAGATAACTACAAATAGAGTAATTATCCATCACTCCACCTTCGCTAAAAGTATCGATTTCAAGTAAGGTATCACTAATACCTTTTGAATTTTCACCCCAATTTTTCTTATCGCTAATTTTTTTTGCACCTTTTACGCGAATAGAACAATCGTTATATGCTGCAAAATGGGTAGGAGTGATTTTTTTTAGTTTTCCACCAACACCATATTCAAAACGGCAAACTAAAACTACTTCAGGCTCTGCTTGAATATTTAGATTTTTATTTAATGGTTTTTTAATATAATGTCCACTCAAAGGATAAGTAAAAAGTTGTTTATTTACTTTTAAATTTACTAAAGAAACATCACTTGTTGGCTTTGGAAGATAAAAAGGAAAAACTCCCTTTGGAGCATTTTCATCTTTTGTAACAACATCTTTAAAATCTTCTGCTTCTCCAGCTTGGTCAAGGTGCAGAGCAAAATTCCCTGCTATACCTAAACCTATAAACTTCTTATAGCGACCCATTAAAGAGTACCTGCTTCTTTAGCTTGAGCAAACTCTTCGTAACTTCCTCTAAAATCTATAATTGTTCCATTTTCTTGAATCTCAATAACACGTGTTGCAAAAGCATCAAGTAATTCTCTATCGTGAGATACACAAATAACATTTCCATCAAAATTATGGAGTGCCTCACCAAGAGCTACGATCGCTTCTAGGTCAAGGTGGTTAGATGGTTCATCTAAAACTAAGAAGTTTCCACTCTCTAACATCATTTTAGAAAGCATCATTCTATGTTTTTCACCCCCAGAGATTTTCTCTACACTTTTTTCTTGTTGTTCACCATTAAAAAGCATACGTCCAAGGCAGTTACGAATCTCTGCAATATCACGTTTAGGATCAAAAGAGCGTAACCAATCATAAAGTGTTCCATCACCCTCAATTTTATCTGTTGTATCTTGAGGGAAATATGATGTTTCAATTGTAGCACCCCAAAAAACTTCACCCTCTGTTGGTTTTAACTCTTCCATCATAATTTTAATAAGTGTAGTTTTACCAACACCGTTTCCACCAATAAGTGCAATTTTTTCACCTGGTTCTACTTTAAAGTCAATATCATTAAGAACTTTATGATCCCCATAGCTATGCGATACATGGCGAACTTCTAATGCTTCATCACCCATTTGACGTTTAGCTTTAAAAACAATCGATGGATCACGACGAGATGATGGTTTAATCTCTTCGATATTTAATTTTTCAAGTTGTTTTTGACGTGAAGTTGCTTGTTTTGCTTTTGAAGCATTTGCACTAAAACGTCTTACAAACGCTTCTAATTGCTCTTTCTCTTTTTGTTTTTTAGCATTTTCTAACTCTTGTTGTTTTGCTAAAACATTTGCAGCAATGTACCAATCATCATAATTCCCTGTAAATTCACGAATCTTTTGGTAATCTACATCTAAAATATTTGTTACAACTGCATTTAAAAAGTGTCTATCGTGAGAGATAACTACTAAAGTACCCTCATGACGTTGCAATTCATGCTCTAACCAGCTAATCGTTTCAATATCAAGGTTATTTGTTGGCTCATCTAAAAATAAAACATCTGGTTTTGGAAAAAGTACTTGTGCAAGTAAAACTTTAAATTTATCTGCACTGTTGAGTGTACTCATAAGATTGTAATGTTGCTCAGCTGGAATTCCAACATTTTCTAAAATTTTTGCAATTTTAATATCATACTCATATGTTGGATCCTCTTCAACACAGATTGTTTCAAGTTCTGCTAAACGATTGTTTACCGCATCATCCTCAAAATCACCCGTTGCATAAAGATTCTCTTTCTCTTTAATCGCATCATAAAGGCGTTTGTTTCCATAAAGTACTGCATCTAAAATTGTAAAATCTTCAAAAGCAAATTGGTTTTGTCCTAAAACACCAACACGATATTGTTTAGGGATAATAACTTCCCCTTCATATTCGTTAATTTCACCACTTAAAATTTTTAAGAAAGTTGTTTTTCCCGCACCATTTGCACCAATAAGCCCATAACGCTTATGTCTATCTAGTTTAAGATTAATATCTTGAAAGAGAACTCTACTTCCAAAACGCATCGTTAAATTTTGTACTGTTACCATATCTTTTTGCCTACTATTTTTTTGTTTGTATTATACAGTTTTAAGTTTTAAACTTAGTAAAAATGCTAAACTAAGCAACCCTATTGTAAGTAAATATATAGCACTATAACTCCCAAAAACAGAGAGTAAAACTCCACCTAAAATTGGAAAGAAAAGGCCAATAGAAACAAGGTTTGTCTGCACTGCTGTGTAAATTGGTCGCTCCTCCTCTGGAGCTAATTCTATAACTAAGTTCATCCCTGCAATACTTAAACCATCAAGTGCAATACCAAAAAGTAAAAATATCGCTCCATAAAAAAACAAACTATCTGCAAAAAGTGCTATAACAAAAGCGTTTATCATAAAAAAGATAGATAAGGAGAGCATCTTATTGTAGTTACTTATTTTTCTCCATAAAAATGTACTTCCTAAAATACTTCCAACCATCTGAAGCATAATAAATCCACCAAGCATTGTTCCACTTAATGTAAAACTATTGTTAGCATTTAAAATAACAAAAGGCATACTTAAAAAATAACTAAAACTTAAAAAAATAACTAATATCTGTTTTTGAAATGCTCTATTACTTTTTAAAATAGTTAACGCTTTTGCTAAAAACTTTTTAAAGTTTTTCTCTTTTTGAAGCACTTTTTTCTTTGGAGGTTCCTCAATCGTTATAAATGCTACAAACCCTATTGCCATCAACAAACTACTTACCATAAAAAGGTAAGCATAATTAAGGGGTGCTTCAAAGTTTGTTAATACAAACCCTGTAATTCCACCACTAATAATACTTGCAATACTTCCTGCAACTTGGCGATTTGCCATAGTTTTTCCACGATACTCTTTAGAAAAAAGCTTAGCTTGCAACTCTTTAAAGTAAATTGCTCCAAAACCAGCTGTAAAACTAAAGAAGAAAAGCCCAATCCCTATAGAGATAAGTGTTAATGTTTTATGCTCATCTCCAAATATTAAAATAGCAAATCCTATAAAAAACCAGCTAAACCACCGAAAGAAAAAAACTTTACGTATATAAGGTAAAACTCTCTCATACGCAACAGCATGAAAGGCAGCATAAAGTTGTATAGCAATAGCACCACCGCGAAGCAATGAGCTAAAAAGACCAACTAAAATAAGATTTTCACTAAAGTGGTGAATCATAAGTGGTAAAACGGTAGAGGGTTCTGCAATAGTAATAGCAAGTGCTAAAAAAAAGGCATGAATAATGTTTTTATAATTATTTTTTGGATTGTCAATTTGATAATTTTTCATAAGAAACTTTTGTGATTAATTTGTAGTTGAAGAATGGTACGCCCAAAGGGATTCGAACCCCTGACCGCCGGTACCGCAAACCGGTGCTCTATCCAGCTGAGCTATGGACGCAAATTTTAAGAAGTTATCTTTTAAAGATGGTGAAATTATAGTATAAAACTTTTAAAACAAGCTTAATTCAAAGAAGATTATTGGATCTGCTCCAAAATCTTCTCTAATTTTTTCTCTAATGTATAGAGTTCATGGATCTGTTTAACATAGGCTTGTAAAACAAATTTCAGATCATTGTTTGCTTCAATGTCAAAATCTTGTGCCATCTTCTTTTCTAAAAAAATAGCAAAATCATCTTCAACATCAAGGTCAAAACGACGACCACCTATATCTAAACCTATTCTTTTAGACATCTATTTAGCCTAAAATACTTTCGATTTTACTCATGATATCTTCAATCTCTAACTCTTTAAACTCATTTTCCTCTTTAAGAGTTTCAATCTCTTTATTTTTTGCTTCAATTGTTGTGTTTAGTTCTGCAATCTCATTTTTTAAAAGTTCATTATCTTGTTGAAGAGCATTGTATTTTTCAAGTAAAGTAGATACTTTTGTAGCTAATTTTTCAACTGTTGTTTGTGCCTGTGTAATTTGTTCTTGATTTTCCATAAATAGTTCCTTTATTTGGGTTTTAATTATTATTTATAAAGCACAATTTGTTCCAAAATATTCTCTTTTTCTAAATCAAAATAAAATATCTCATTTTGAGATTCAAAAACAAGTTTATTCTTTTGCTTTTTTACAAACTGCAACACCCGCTGTTCTTGTTGCTCCTTTTTTGAAACAACTTTCCCTCTTTCTATATACACCACCCTAGAAGCTACCTTTTCTAGCTCATTCTTATCATGAGTAACCATAATAGTTGTTAAATGGAAACGTTTATGTAAAACTAAAAGCTCCTCTTGAAGTTTTAAACGTATTTTTGCATCTAATGCAGAAAGTGGTTCATCTAAAAGTAAAACTTTTGGTTTTTTCATAAGTGCACGACACAAAGCAACACGCTGTTTTTGTCCACCACTAAGCTGGGAAGGAAAAAGGTGCTTTAGCGATGTAAGTTCTGTAAGCTCTAAAAGCTCCTTTGCTAAGTTTTTGTCATTTTGAGCAAAAAGAAGATTTCTCTCTACACTCATATTTTCAAAAAGAGCATAATCTTGTGTTACAAAACCAATGGAACGTTTTTGTGTTGGAAGTTTTTTTGTTTTGCTATTCCAAGTCTCACCATCTACTTCAATAAAACCTTTTGTATCTTCTAAACCTGCCAAAACTCTTAGAAGCGTTGTTTTTCCACTTCCACTAGTACCACTTAAAACAATAAACTCATTCTCTTGAATATGAAGTTTTACATCTAAGGTAAATTGTTCTAACTCTTTTTGAATATCTACAAAAATCATTTTAAACTCTTTTGTTTATGGTTAAAGTAATAGACACTAAACAAAACACTAAAGCTTAAAAGTAACATTACCATACTGTAAATATGAGCATTATCATACTCTAAGTTCTCTACAAACTCATAAATAGCAACAGAAGCAACTTTTGTTTCTCCTGGAATACTACCACCAACCATTAAAACAACACCAAATTCTCCTACTGTATGTGCAAAAGTAATTACAATAGCATTTAAAAGTGCTGGTTTAATATTTGGTAATGCAACAAAAAAAAGTGTTTGCAAAGATGATTTTCCAACAATATAACTTGCTTCTATCATATTTTTATTGAGCGATGCAAAACCACTTTGCAAAGGTTGAACCATAAAAGGTAAAGAGTAAAAACAACTTGCAATCACTAAAGATTCAAAGTTAAAAATAAAAGGGGTATCTGAGAGTGCCCACAAAAGGTAAAAACCTAAAACTGAAGGGGGTAAAACTATAGGGAGTGCTGTTATTGTTTCTAAAAAAGGTTTAAATTTTGAAGTTGTTTGAGAAAGATACCAAGCAAGCGGAAGAGCAAAGAAAAAAAGAAGTATTGTTGTAACACTCGCTAACTCAAAGGAGAGTAAAAATGGCTCAAAATCTAAATTCATGGCACAATATAACCATACTCTTTAAATATCTGTTTTGCTTTTTTTGATTCTAAAAAGCTTAAGAAATATTTTGCATCATCATTGTTTTTTGCATGTTTTAAAAGTACAACACCTTGCTTTATAGGTGTATAAAGTTTTTGATCTATTTGCATAAAATGTTGTGGTGTCTGAAATTTTCTCAGCTTATCACTATAAAGAGCAGAGATAGCTACAATTCCAACATCAGCAGCTTTAAGAGAGTAAGAGAGTGTTTGTGCAATGGAATGAGCATAGATAAATTTAGACTTTATATCTTTGTAGATATGTAGATTTTTCAATGCTTCAACGGCTGCTGCTCCATAGGGTGCTGTTTTTGGATTTGCTATAGCAATTTTTTTTATATCTTTTTGTTTTAAAAGTGTTAAAGATTTTGACAAATCTCTTTTTTTTACGCTAAATAAAGCTAAAAGTCCATTTGCATACACTTTTGGTTTTGAGATAGCTAAAGATTTTTCATATAAAAACTGTGGATACTTCATATTGGCAGATAAAAAAAGATCATAAGGTGCACCACGTAAAATCTGTGCACTTAAATGTCCACTTCCACCTAATGTCACTTCTACTTTAACTTCTGGGTACTGTTTTAAAAACTCTTTTTTTAAATCTTGTATTGCATAACTTACATTGGCTGCAATTGCTAAATGGATAGTTGAAGCTTGTAAAGATACAACAAAGAATAAAAGAGCAAACAACTTCATTAAGAGTTTATCTCCTCTTTAATAATAGAAGCTATAGTACAACATTTATCAATTTTTTGTGTAAAGTTTGTATCTTCTTCTAAAAGAACTTTTGTAAAAGCACTTCCAACAATTACACCATCTGCTCCAACAATTTTTTGTTTTGCAGTTTTTTCATTTACCCCAAACCCTACAAATACTGGTGTTTTTGTGTACTCTTTAATAGTTTGTAAAAAAGGTTGAAGATCTTCTGAAGCACCACTTCCTGTAATACCAGTGTATGCTACCATATAGATAAATTTTTGAGCATTAGAAACAATTTGTTCAATTCTTTGTGGAGAATCTGTTGGTGCTACAAAACTAATATTACTTAGATTGTTTGCTTGAAACAGTTCATCATACACCACTGCTTCTTCATGTGGTAAGTCTGGAATTATAAACCCACTTAGTCCCATCTCTTTTGCTAAAGGAAGAAGCTTAGGCATTTTTTGTTGATAAAAGCTATTAAAATACCCCATCCATAAAGTATCTACTTTTGGTGCAACCTCTTTAGTAATATCTAACACATCGCTAAATTTTAAACCTTGTTGTAACACTTTATGACTTGCTGCCTCAATAAGTGGTCCATCTGCAACAGGGTCAGAAAATGGAACTCCAAGTTCAAGTGTATCTACACCATTTTGTGCAAGAGCTAAAGCTAAATCTACACTAAATTGTTTCTCTGGATATCCAGAAGTTATAAAAGCTACTAATTGTTTCATTTTGCATCCAAGTCTGGTAATTTTAAAAGGGAGAATTTTACTTTGCTAAGAGGTTGGTCTTGATTAAAATCTTTGTTCCATTGCGTAAACATATCGCTAATTTGTAAAAGCCAATCTATTGTTTCTTGATTTGCATGATCCTCTTTTTGACGTAAAATCTCTAATAAATCCTCTACAAGAGCTGCTAATCTATGAATAGATTCAAGTTTTAAATAACCAGAAGCAGATTTGATATTATGAAAAACACGAAAAAGTTCATTTACACTTCTTCTATACATCTCATCTTTAGAAAGATCTAAAACCATAATTTCCATACTATCACACATCAAAGAAAAATGGTCTAAAAACTCATCAACAATATCAAAATCAAATGCCTCTTCTAACTCAGTTTTGATACCCATAAAAAAGCTCCCCTACTAATGAGGATTATAACAATTTTTTAATTAATTTTTACTATAAGGGTTTAGTTTAAGTAAAATTAAATCTGCCACAACATTCCCTATAAGTGTTAAAAAAGCACTAATAATTAAGATTCCCATAATAACTGGATAATCTCTACTTAAAGTACTAGAAAAGAAAAGTTGCCCCATTCCATCTATTCCAAAAATAGCTTCTAAAATAACACTACCACCAATAAGTCCTGGTAAAGAAAGTCCTAATAGTGTAACAATTGGAGGCAATAGATTAGGCAAAATATAATACTTCAAAAGTTCTATTTTTGATAAAGCACGAGTTTGGGCAAAAAAGTAAAAGTCACTCTTTAAAATTTCTAATGTCAAAGAACGAATATAAGAGATTAATGCACCTAAAGAGACAAAAATAGTAATACTAATAGGAAGAACAAGATGCCATAACATATCTTTATAATAAGCTAAAGTATCTGTAGCATTAATATTAAGCGAATGTAATCCAGCAATGGGAAAGAGTTCTAAATAAACGCTAAAAAAACCTATAAATAAAAGTGCTAAATAAAAAGATGGTGTTGCAAAACTAAAAAGAGCAATTTGTTGAATTATTTTATCGATAAAACTGTTTTGAGACAATGCAGCACTAATGCCTAAAAAAAGTGCTATGACAAATACAAATATTAAAGAAACAATATTTATAAAAAGGGTAATAGGCAATCGTTTGAGTATTTCATCTATTACATCACCACCTGTTACAAAAGATATACCAAACTTTAATGTAAGAATATTTTTTATCCAATCTATGTATTGTTCAAACAAAGGTTTATCAAGCCCATAAACTGCTTGAAGTTTAGCAATAGCCTCTGGAGTCATATTTGGATTTAATTCACCAGCAGATAAAAAACTATTTGGAGCTAAATGCATTGCAAAAAAAGAGATAAGAGAAATTAACAATAGCATAAAAAGTATATATAAAAATTTAATAAAAAATTGTTTCATAGAAAAGATTGTAGCATAATAAAGGGTTAAGACAAACAAAAAATGTTTGCCTTAATTAAAGAAATTAAAAGTTGTAAGTTAAATAAGCTTGAATACTATTTACAGCATCATTTGCAGAGTAATCATCTGTACGAATAATTGCTACTGTAGTATCTAAATCAGCAAAAGATTTAGAGATAGTTAATGTTTCTTCATTTGCACTATCTGAAGAGTTACCAGCTTGAACTGTTCCTGTATCAGCTTTTGCAATATAAACACCAAGATCAAATCCAGCTACTGTAGCTTCTGCAGAAACACTGTAAGACTCAGTATCTACGTTACTTGCCCAACCAGAAGTCCACCAACTTGCAGTATATAAACTTGAAGCACCACTACCTGAAAGGTTTGCACCAGCACTATTGTCTGAACCAACTTTTGAATACGCTACTTTAAATGTTGCAACATCTTTAAGTGCATATCCAACCATTACTGCTGCAGCTTTTCCAGCATCTTGACCTTCTAAATCTGTTGAAGTATATTGAGCACCAGCTAAGATACCATTAAAATCAAAATCAGCTTGAACAAAATATGCAGTTGCTACATGTGTTGCATTATAATACCATGCTTGTAGAGTTAAAGGTTTTACAGAATTGTTCACTAAACCAGCTGCAAATGCACCTTGGTAGAATTGTGAAAAGTTTGAAGTTCCATTTGCATTAAAAGGAGCAATAACACCACCAGCACCATTTTCAGCAGCACCATTTGATGCACCAACATAAGCACCAATAAGTGTAGTATCTGGAAGATCTTTATTTACAGCTACTGCTGTTTCAAATGTATTTGTAGCTACTGACCATGTTTCACTTTTTACAAGTGGAGTATCAAGCATCATACGACCAATTTGAACAGTTGTATTTGCAATATTTGCACTTAAATATGCTTGATCAAACCAATAAGAATCTGTAGTTCCATTAGTGCCTTCCCAAACCTTATTTACAAGTTGTCCCTCTAAACCAAGAGTAGAAAGAGCTGTCATATGAACAGTTGCTTTTACATTTTTATCTAAATCTGCAGTTAATCCAAGACCAAGTGCTGCTTGACCCTTTGCCTTATCTTTTTCAAAAAAACCATCACCAGAATCATCTGTAGAATAAAATAATTTTGCATCACCGCTTGTTTTTACATTGTCAATTGCAAATGCACTTGAACCAATTAGTAGTGCTGTAACTAAACTCATTTTCGTTAATTTCACATATTCTCCTTTGTGTGTTTCAAAAATACACCTCAATTATATCAAAAGTGTCAATTTTTTTCTTAAAGCTGTTAATTTTTTATACAAGTGTTACTTTTTTAAGTCCCAAGAAAGAACTGTTTTACCGTTTTCATCTTCCTCTGCTGCAGCCATACCCATAATATTATACCCTGCATCTACATAATGAACCTCTCCAGTTACACCTGAACTTAAGTCACTTAAAAGATACATTGCAGAATTTCCAACCTCTTTAATTGTTACATTCTTTTTAAGTGGAGCATTGATTTCATTCCAATTAAGAATCTGTTTAAAATCACCAATACCAGCAGCAGCTAAAGTTTTAATAGGACCTGCAGAAATTGCATTAATTCTTTGACCTTTTGCACCTAAATCAACTGCCAAGTAACGTACAGTAGATTCAAGAGCAGCTTTGGCTACACCCATTACATTATAATTTACTATATATTTTGGTCCACCAAGATATGAAAGAGTTACAATAGAAGCGTCATCGCTAAGTACTCCCTCTAAACGATTTACTAAATCGATAAGAGAATATACAGAAACTTCCATAGCTACATTAAATGCACTTTTTGTAGTTTTAATAAAAGGTTCACTTAAAGCCTCTTTTGGAGCGAATGCTACAGAGTGTACTAAAAAGTCAATTTTTCCAAAATCTTTCTCGATTTTAGATGCAAGAGATGCCATATGCTCCTCATTTGAAACATCTAATTCATATACTTTATCACTTCCAAACTCTTTAGCAATTGGCTCCACTCTTTTTTTAAGTGCATCATTTAAGTATGTAAACGCTAATTCTGCACCTTGTTCATGACAAGCTTGTGCAATACCATAAGCAATCGATTTATTATTTGCTAGTCCAACAATTAGACCACGTTTTCCTTTCATTACCATATACTATTCTCCTATTTTGAAATACTATTTGCAATTTCAACCATTGCACTAAAATCTTTTACCTCTAATGCTGCACTTCCAACAAGTACACCATCTACATTTGGAACATTATAAATATCTTTTACATTATTTAGTTTTACACTTCCACCGTATAATAATGGAGCAGATGAAAGCTTTTTAAGTTCACTATGAATTGTTTCAATATCTACAAGAGTTGGAACAAGTCCTGTTCCTATTGCCCATACAGGTTCATAAGCAACAGTTAACTTCTCATAGCTAGTATCTATACCCTCATATTGCTTTTGTATATACGCTAAAGTAGCTTCTAAACCAGCTTCTCGCTCTTGCAATCTCTCTCCAACACAATAAACTATCTCAAAACCTTGCTCTTTAAAAAAATTAAATTTTTCAACAATTTTCTCTTGTGTCTCACCTAGAATATGACGACGCTCACTATGCCCTAAGAGGATACTCTTAATATTAAACTCTTGAAGATGAACAAGACCAATCTCACCAGTAAATGCACCATTTTTTGTAGGATAGGCATTTTGAGCACCAATTGTTAGTGAAGTGTTAAAACTATTTAATGATGAAGTTGCAGGAAAAACTAACACTTTCGTACCTTGGGCAATATTTGTATTAGAAAGAGTCTCTACATACTCTAATGTTTCTTGACGTGTAAGGTTAGTTTTTAAATTTGCTGCAACAATCATTATGCATCCTTTTTAACCATTAGAGGCTCAACGCCTGGTAAAAGTTTCCCTTCTAAAAGCTCTAGTGATGCTCCACCACCTGTTGAGATAAAACTCATATCTTCATCAAGACCAATTCTTTGCACTAAATCTGCAGTATCTCCACCACCAACAACTGTTGTTGCATAACTATCTGCTACAAAATGTGCTACTTTTGAGCTACCACGTGCAAACTTATCCATCTCGTATACACCCATTGGTCCATTCCAAAGAATTGTTTGAACATCATTAAGTGCTTCTCTGTAAAGTCTTACAGTTGCAGGACCAATATCAAGTCCCATCCAATCATCTGGAATCTCTTGTGCTGTTACAATTTTACTTACAGCATTTTCACTAAATTTTTCTGCAACAATAACATCAACAGGAAGATAAAATTTTACACCTAACTCTTTGGCTTTGTCCATAATACATTGTGCTTCCTCAAGTAGTTCATCTTCAACTAATGATGCTCCAATGTTATACCCCATTTGTTTTAAGAATGTAAATGCCATTCCCCCACCGATAAACACTTTATCTACTTTTGGAAGAAGGTTAATAAGTGCTTCAAGTTTTCCAGAAACTTTACTTCCACCAACAATAGCAGCAAAAGGACGTGTAGGATTATTTACAATTTTACCAAAGTAGTTAATCTCTTTATCAAGTAAAAATCCTGCTGCTTTATGTTCAGCATCAAAAAATTTAGTAATCCCATGAACAGAAGCATGCGCACGGTGTGAAACTCCAAATGCATCATTAATATAAACTTCCGCCATCGAAGCTAACTCTTTTGCTAAAGCTTCATCATCTTTTGTTTCACCCTCTTCAAAACGTAGATTTTCTAAAAGAAGAACCTCTCCACATTTTAAATCTTGTGCTTTTTGTTTTGCATCTTCACCAACTACATCTTTAGCCAGGATTACATCTCTTTTTAAAAGAAGATGTAATCTTTTTGCAACAGGCTCTAATGAATATTCAGGGTTAAACTCCCCTTTTGGACGACCAAGGTGAGAAGCTAAAATAATAGAACAATCTCTGTCTAAACAATAGTTAATTGTAGCTAATGCAGAACGGATACGTCTATCATCTGAAATATTTTTATCTTCATCTAAAGGAACATTAAAATCACAACGAATAAAAACTTTTTTATTTTCTAAATCGAGATTTTTAATACTTAAAAGTTTCACATCTTCTCCTATTTTGTGATATGTAAAGCCATATCAAGAAGTCTCATAGAGTAACCCCACTCATTATCGTACCAAGCCATCACTTTAACCATATTTTCACCAATAACTTGTGTTAAATCTTCTGCTACAATAGAAGAATACTCACACCCTACGAAGTCTTGAGAAACTCTCATATCTTTATCTATAAGTAAAAGACCTTTTAAAGAGCTATTTGCTGCTTCATTAAATACAGCATTCACTTCCTCTTTTGTTGTACATTTTTTCACTACAACATTTAAGTCAACCATAGAAACATCTGGTGTTGGAACACGAACAGATTGCCCATGAAGTTTCCCTTGAAGTTGTGGCATTACAAGACCAATAGCTTTTGCAGCACCAGTTGTTGTTGGAATCATATTTACAGCACCAGCACGTGCACGACGTTTGTCTTTAGAGTGTTTTACATCTAAAATATTTTGATCATTTGTATATGAATGGATTGTAGTCATAAGACCTTTTTCAATTCCAAATGCATCATCTAAAACTTTTGCAACAGGACCTAAACAGTTTGTTGTACAAGAAGCATTTGAAACAATTTTTTGTCCATCATATTTCTCTTCATTTACACCCATTACAAACGTAGCTGTTTCTTTGTCTTTTGCAGGAGCAGAGAAAAGAACTTTTTCTACACCATTATCAATATGAACCTGAGCTGATTCTTGAGTTAAAAATACACCTGTACACTCAAGAACGATATCCGCACCACAATCTGCGAATTTTAAGTTTTTAGGGTCACGGTCAGAAAAAACTCTAATTTTTTTACCATCTATAGAGATGTTTTGCTCATCTACTTGTTCAACTTCACTATTAAAAACTCCATGAACAGAGTCATTTTTAAGTAGATAAAGCATCATATCCATACTAGCCATATCGTTAATAGCTACAATCTCTACATCTTCTCTAGTAGCAGCAATACGTGCCACACAACGACCAATTCTACCAAATCCGTTAATTGCTATTTTTAGTGCCATTTTATATATCCTACAAAAATAAATTCGCCTATTTTACCCTATTTTTGTTATAATTGTCATTAAATGAAAAAAACTATTGCACTTTTTGGTGGATCATTTGATCCACCACACATCGGACACATTGCTATTATAGAGGCTTTGAAGCAATTAGAGTATATAGATGAAGTGATAGTAATGCCAACATATTTAAACCCTTTTAAGCAAAATTTTGTAGCAGATGCATCGCTACGCTTAAAGTGGTTAAAACAAATTTTTCAAAATGATCCTAAGGTAACAATATCTGACTTTGAAGTAAAACAACAAAAAAAAATTCCAACAATTCAAAGTGTTGAGTATCTTTTAAAAAAGTATTCAAAAATCTATCTTGTTATTGGAGCAGACAACCTTATTGCTTTAAACAAATGGCACCAGTTTGAAAAATTACAAAATTTAGTAAGCTTTATAGTTGCTTCACGAGATGGTATTGAAATAGATGAAAAGTTCATTCAGCTTTATGTAGATTATCCAATATCATCATCACAACTTCGTCAAAAGCTTAATGAATCTCAACTTCCAATAGAATGCAAAGATGAAATTTTAAAAACCTATGGAGAAAAAAAATGAAAAAAACAGTTGCTTTTATAGTTTTAGTTCTTATTGCTATACAATTTATTCCTCTAGAACGCACAAACCCTAAAGAGAATCCAAAACTAGCACTACATACAGATAAAAAAGTGATGAAGATTTTACAAAAAAGTTGTTACGACTGCCACTCAAACAATACACACTGGTCAGAGTATGCTTATATTGCACCTCTCTCTTTTGGTGTTGTTTCCCATATTAAAGATGGAAGGAAAGCATTAAATTTTTCTAATTATAAGAATATTCCAAAAAATATTAAACTTACAAGACTCAAACGTGCAATCAACATGATTAAACTAGAGACAATGCCTCTTAGAAGCTATACACTATTTCATCATGATGCAAAATTATCATCAAATGAGAAAAAGATAGTTATAGAGTGGTTGCGTCAAGAAATTAAAAAATTGGAGAAAGAGTAAACAACTCTTTTTTCATTTGCTACAATTTCTAATTAATTTTTATGATTTTTCTTGATTGAAAGAAGTGGCTCCGGATACTGGATTCGAACCAGTGGCCAAGTGATTAACAGTCACCTACTCTACCGCTGAGCTAATCCGGAATGTTTTTGTTTTGAAGTGGCGAAATTATATCCATACAATACTTAAAATCTACTGAATAAATAATTTTTTTAATATTTTTATTTTTTAAAAAAAGATTTTCTAACTTTTTGTTATAATTGCAAATAATTTTTATATAAGGTATAGGATAATGAATATAGTAACAGGATCTTCAACGGCACTTATAACTCCATTTAAAGATGGAAAACTAGATGAGCAAACATATGCAGATCTTATTAAACGTCAAATTGCAAACGGTATAGATGCAGTTTGTCCAGTTGGAACAACAGGAGAAAGTGCAACACTTACTCACGATGAGCATAAACGTTGTATTGAAATTGCCGTAGAAGTTTGTAAAGGAAGTTCTACAAAAGTTTTAGCAGGTGCAGGAAGTAATGCAACACATGAAGCAGTAGAGATTGCAAAACATGCACAAAGTGCTGGAGTAGATGCAATTTTTTCTGTTGCACCATACTACAATAAACCTTCACAAGAGGGTCTTTACCAACACTACAAAGCTATTGCACAAGCTGTACCAGAACTCCCTTTTATGCTATACAATGTTCCAGGTCGTACAGGTGTAGATATTAGTGCAGATACTGCTATTCGCCTTTTTGATGATGTAGAAAATATTTATGGTATTAAAGAAGCAACAGGTTCACTTGAGCGTACAGTTGAGCTTCTTTCACGTAGACCAGATTTTAAAGTATTTTCTGGAGATGATGCTATTGATTATCCTATTTTAGCGAATGGTGGTGCTGGGATCACTTCTGTTACTGCTAACCTTATGCCAGATTTAAAATCTCAACTTGTAAAAGAGGCTCTTGCTGGTAATTTTAGTGAAGCAAAAGCGATTAACGATAAACTTTATAACCTTAATAAAGTTCTTTTTTGCGAGTCTAATCCTATTCCTATTAAAGCTGCAATGTATATTGCAGGACTTACACCTACACTTGAGTACAGACTTCCACTTGTACCACCAAGTAAAGAGAATATGAAAAAAATTGAAGAAGTTATGAAAAATTACGAAATAAAAGGACTTTAAAATGGAAGGTAAAACTTTATTTATTAGTGGTGGAACACGTGGTATTGGAAAAGCAATTGTTTATGCATTTGCTAAAAAAGGTGTAAATGTTGCATTTACTTATGCTTCAAGTGCAGATACTGCAAATGAAATTATAGAAGATCTTGAGAAAAACTACAACGTAAAAGCTCGTGCTTATAAACTTAATATTTTAGAACCTTTAACATATAAAGATGTTTTTAAAGAGTTTGATGAAGATTTTGACTCTTTAGACTTTTTTATCTCTAATGCTATCATCTCTGGTCGTGCTGTTGTTGGTGGATTTGGTCCATTTATGCGTCTTAAACCAAAAGGTCTTGGAAATATCTACACTGCAACTGTTGAAGCATTTGTAGTTGGTGCACAAGAAGCTGCAAAAAGAATGGAAAAAAATGGTGGTGGAAGTATTATCTCTATGAGTTCTACTGGAAATATTGTTTATACTCCAAATTATGCAGGTCATGGAACAAACAAAGCTGCCGTAGAAACAATGGTAAAATATGCTGCAACTGAACTTGGAGAGAAAGGTATTCGCGTAAATGCTGTAAGTGGTGGTCCAATCGATACAGATGCACTCAAAGCATTCCCTAACTATGAAGAGGTAAAAGCAGAGGTTGTAAAACGCTCTCCACTGAACCGTATGGGTGAGGCTGAAGATTTAACAGGTGCTTGTCTTTTCTTATGTTCTAATGATGCTTCTTGGCTTACAGGACAAACAATTGTCGTAGATGGTGGAACATCTTTTCAATAAACTAAATTAAAGGAGAAAAATATGGCATATAATTATGATGGAATGGAGTTTGAGACTCTTTTTGAAATGTTTGAGCGTGTAGTGTATAAAGGTGATGTAGAAACTTTTAAAAAACTTGTTGATGAACTAGATGATATTAATATTCAAAACAACTATGGTTGGACACTCCTTCACATCACTATCCGTAGAGATGAGCGTGAAATGGTTCAATACCTTTTAGATAAAGGTGCAGATATTAATCGTAAAGATGGTGTTGGTTGGACTCCACTTATGGAAGCTATAATGGATGATAAACCAGAGCTTTGTAAAATTCTTGTAGAGCGTGGAGCAGATAAAACTATTGCAAATGATAGAGGTGCAACAGCTCCTATGCTCGCACAAAAATTTGGTAGATCTAGTATGTACCAATATTTAATGTAATAAAAATTTTACAATGTAGATGATAGTTTAATCATCTACATTTCAAAGATGACTTTATGAACTTACTCACTACAATATCTTGTGTTATTATCGCAAAAAATTCACAAGAAACTATCACCCAAACATTAGATTCTCTTAAAAACTTTGAAAATGTCATTCTCTACCTCAACAATTCAACTGACAATACAAAACAAATTGCTCAACAATACAACAACATTACGATTGTAGAGGGGGGATTTTATGGTTTTGGAACAACAAAAAATAAAGCAGCCTCTTATGCAAAAAATAGTTGGGTACTCTCTTTAGATAGCGATGAAATAGTAACAACAGAGCTTTTTCAAGAACTTTTAACTTTACCATTACTAAATAATCAAGAGGTTTTTTCAATTCTACGTGACAACTACTTTTTAGGAAAACATATTAAACATAGTGGTTGGAGTAATGATTTTCTTATCCGTCTATACAACAAAAATTTTTACCAATTTAATGCAAATATGGTGCATGAATCTATAGAAATTTCAAGTTCAACAAAAATCACTAAACTTCAATCAAGTTTTAAACATAATGCTATTACAAATTTAAATCAATTTCTTCAAAAAGTTATGAACTACTCAGACTTAGCATCAGAAAATAAAAAAACATGTTCTCTTTTCACTGTTATTTTAAAGTCTCACTTCGCTTTTTTTAAAACATACATTTTACAGCTTGGTTTTTTAGATGGTTGGAGAGGTCTTGTTATAGCAACATCTAACTTTAATGGTAAATTTTTTAGATATATAAAAAGGTATAATAATTGCAAAAAGTAATTACACATATTAACTTCGCAAAAGGGTTTCGTGGTGGAGAGAGGCAAACTCAACTACTTATAGAACAACTCTCTAAAAAAGGTTTCACTCAGAAACTTCTTGTAAGAAAGGGCTCAACACTAGCAAAAAAAGTTGCAAATACTCAAAATTTAGAGATTATAGAGCTTTCAAAGCCTTATATACTTCACCTCAATGCAGTAAATAACAGCTCAATTTTACATGCTCATGAAACAAAAGCTTTACAATTTGCATACTTTGCTTCATTTTTAAAAAAAATTCCATATATAGTTACAAGACGTGTTGATAATAAAATTAAAAACAATTGGCTTAATAAACTTCTTTACCAAAATGCAAAATATTGTGTTGTTTTAAGTAGTGCTATTGAAAAAACTATTTTAGATATTACAACACAAGTCAATACAGTTACCATCCCTAGTGCTTTTATAAATACTCCAATAAATCAAGAAAAAACAAAACAAATAAAAGCTAGATTTCCAAACAAATTCCTTATAGGCCACATTGGTGCTTTAGATGACAAACACAAAGGACAATCTTTAATTATTGAGATTGCAAAAGAGATTGAAACCAAATATAAAGATATCCATTTTCTTCTTATTGGAGATGGAGCAGACAAACAAAAACTACAAAATATGGCTCAAAATTTATCAAATATCACATTTGAAGGGTTTGTAAACAATGTTCCAGATTATATAGCAGCACTAGACCTTTTTGTATTTCCTTCCCGTAATGAAGGTCTTGGCTCTACCCTTTTAGATGTTATGAATCTTAATGTTGCAATTGTTGCAAGCAACGTTGGTGGTATTGTTGATATTATAGAGCATGAAAAAAATGGATTATTATTTGATATAGAAAATAAAAAAGAGTTTTTAGAGTATATTTTAGAACTGTATAAAAATAAAGAAAAGAGGGAAAAACTTGCTAAAAATGGTACAAAAAAAGTGCAAAACTACTCTGTTGAAAATATGACACAAAGTTATATTGCACTTTATGAAAAAGTTATAGCTCTATAATCTTCTTTAGTGCCTCTATAACCTCTTGAGCTTCAATTGTTGTCATACATTCATGATGCTTGACTGGACACTCCCTTTTCATACAAGGGGCACACTCCATATCGTGACGCACAATAATGCTTTTTTTATTTTTCCATTGTGATGTTTCTGTATCTTTTGTTGGACCAAAAATAGCTACTGTTGGTACTTGATAAGCTGCTGCTATATGCATTGGACCACTATCGTTTGTTACAAACAAATCACATCCACCAATATTTTGGCAAAGCTCATAAATATTTGTTTTTCCTGCTAAATTTGTAAAATTCTCTACCCCTTTAGTTTTAAGAGTCTCTTCTATCTCTTGTGCAACTTCAATCTCATTTGGTCCACCAAAAATAACTATATTATATCTTTTTGCAAAATATGCCCCAACCTCACCAAAGCGTTTAGAATCCCACCGTTTTGCACTCCCATAAGTTGCACCAGCATTAATCCCTAATGTTGGTTTTTCAAACTTTATTGGCTCTATATAAAGTTTTAAAGGGGAAATTTCATTTTTTTTACACGCATCTGGAGAGTTAATAGTAGCAAGCTCTACATACTGCTGCACTAAATGTTGGTTTGTTGCAATTTTTGGAGTATGAGAGAGTAAAAATCTTGAATGCCATGAACTTCTTGCAAGGGTTAAAACTGTATTAGTAAAATAAAGTAAAAGTGTTGAATGCAGCTGGTTTCTAAAAGTAATAGCTAAATCAAACTCCCCTAACTCTTTTGCAAGTTGATAGGTCGCTACCATTCTACTTTTTGCTTTTTTTGTTTCATCTACAATAGCCTCTACACAGTTTGGGTGATATTTAAGTGCTTCTATGCTTACATAGCTTCCAACAAATGTAATTTTAGCATCGCTATAACATTGCGTTAAAGCTTCAATCGCAGGTGTTGCCATCACCGCATCACCAAGCCAGTTTGGTAAAACAATTAAAATTCTCATAGTTCCTCTTTAAAAAAATATCTATAAAGCAATAAACTTACAAGTGTAACGATAAAAAAAGATGTTACCACATCACTCAAATAATGCCCTCCAGCAGCAACTCTAGCAAAAGAGACTCCACTTCCATACACTAAAGCAAGAGTGATAAAAAGTTTTTTTCTTCTTGCTAAAAGAGCAATTCCAAAAACACTAAAAGCAGCTGCAGCATGCCCTGAGCTAAAAGAGTGGTACCCCTTATCTGTTTTGACATAAGGTTTTTGAAACACCTCTTTACCACCAAAATCAACTGTTTGTACAGGCCTTGCCCTTCCCCAATGCTCTTTTAAAACAACATTTACAATAAGCCCTGGAGCTAAAGAGAGTGTTAAAAAGATATAGAGTAAAACTTTTTTTGAAATTTTTTTCAAATAAAACAAAATTAAAAAAACAACTACTATTGTAATCAACAGATACTTTACACTATGATATAAAAAATGCTCTACTGCTGTATGCTTAAAAGGAAAAGTTTGTGTTTGTGCATCATAAAATAATTGTGTTGTAGCTAAATCTATTTGAGGATAGAGAAAAAATACAACTCCACTCACAATAAATGCTACACTTAAAAAAATAATATATCTATCTATAGTTCTCATTGTGCATCTTTTATAAAAAGGTAAATTGGCTCATTACCAATTTGCAGTTGTGGCTGTTTAAGGCATTTACCAACACTACTATATGCTTCAAAATAACTCTCATTTTGAAGTGATGTTTCCTTTAATGCCCAATGAATTTGAATGAGCTGTTTTTCATCTTTTAAGAGTTGTAAAATATAATACCCTCTTTTTATATCTAAACGTAAAAATTGTGCACCTTTTAAAATTGTATTCATATACTTAAACACTTTAAATGCTTTTGTTTTCCTTATGCCATCTCTATTATCCACTAGCCCATATCCAGGTGCAATAAGCTGATGCCAATAGACACTATCTACTTGTTGTGAAGCAAATGCTAAAAGATAATAACGAAGCATATAAGCAGCATAAAGTTCCTCACTCACACACTCCTTTTCACTCGTTGGTGCATAGGGTGCAGTGCCACTTAGTGGCCAGTTTGTTTCTGTAATGTAGAGGCGATGTTTTGTTTTTGGGCTTATCCATACCATGGTGCTTAAAAGTGCAATTTTATCTAACAAAGAAAATCCAAGTTGAGTATTTTCTGGAGCTCCACGTCTATCTACATAAAGAAGTGCTGCCGTGGCATCATACTTATATTTTGCAAAGTTAAAAAGTGTATGTGCAGTAAAATGAAATTCAAAATCTATCACACCACTTCCTAAAAGCTCAATGTGTGGAAATTTCTCTTGTTTGAGTTTATAAGCCACCTCAAAAAAAGCATTATACTCATCCACACTAAAAAAGCCCCATTTTGCACGATTTATTGTTGAGCCAATCTCAAACATATCTACATAGTTTTTTAGTTTAGAAAAAATAAGCTCTAAATCTTTTTTTAGAAGTTCTAAATCTTCTATATGCTCTCTATCTTGCAAAATTTTAAGTGTTACTTTTTTTGCATTAACACTCTTTAAAAATGTTATTAACTCTTCTATGCTTTCTAATTCCCAAAGTTTTAAACGTACCAAAATATTTTCTACACCCAATTCTTGAAGCATCTCTTTAGTTGCTTGTGGCTCTCTTTGAAAATCTACACCAAGTCCTACAAACTGTGTAGTATCAATAATACGTCTGCGAATAAATGGCATACCAAATAAAGATAAAGGTAAAAACAAAATCCCACTGAGTGCAGTTTTTACTAAAGAGAGTTTTTGATGTGAACGCATCTTTTTTTTAAATACTTTATCTTTAAGCTGGTATGGTTGGTCTGAGTAGTTATCCCATGAAAAAGGTTGTTTCATCTATGGTCTCCACTTTGATTGTTTTAAAAGATTTGCTTCAACACTATCAATACTCAAAAGAGTATCTTTTAACTCTTTGGAAGCATTTTTTTCATCTAAAAAAGTATTAAAATTATAAAAAGTACTCCCTTTTAAATCTGTAATACCTATAGTATCTCCTTTTTTTACCATAACCACTTTTTTTGTTGCATCAAAAAGTGAATTACCTAGTGAAGCAAATGGAGTATTAAATCCTAATATATCAAAAATTGTTGCAGGAATATCTAAATGACTTCCAAGTGCTGCATTGTTTTGTGGTTGAAAAATCTTTGGTGCATAAATAATAAGTGGTATACGAAACCCACTTAAATAACGAGTTTTTGTTTGAAGATTTAACTCTTTTTCTAATGGTGCTTTATTGCAGTGGTCTGCACTAAAAATAAAGATTGTTCTATCAAACCATGGCTCTTTTTTCATTTTTTGCATAAAAGCACCAATTTGTGCATCAACATAATACATAGTATTTAAAAAACCATTTTCAGTGTTTGTTGCATGGGGATACTTTGCCCACTTTTTCCCAGGTAAATGGTATGGTGCATGTGTTGAGGCCGTAAAAGTAAAAGTTAAAAATGGCTCTTTTATAGTGTGAAGTTTTTGTGCTAAAAAAGCAAACATATCACCATCCCATACACCAAAATGTGGTTTTCCAACCTCATCTCCAACTTTTGGCATATCTTCTGCTCCATAATACTCACTAAATCCAGCTAAATAGCTTAATCCATCTATTTTATACGAACCTCTAGGGGAACTCTGCATTGCAAGAGTATGATACCCATTTTCTTTTGCAGTTTGAGCTAAATAACTTGGCTTATAAAGCTCTAATCCCTCTCCAAATGGCTCAAAACCAACAGGTTGAATAAGCCCTGTATAAATTGAGGTGATACCCTCAATAGAGCGTTGCCCATTGGCATAAAAATTTGTAAAAAGAATCCCTTCATTTGCTAATTTATCTAAGTTTGGAGTAACTCCTAAATGGTGATGAGTTAAAGCATCAAGATATTTTCCACTCAAACTCTCAATAAGAACAATAACAATATTATAGTTTGTTTTTTTTGCTTGTGTAAAACTCTTTAAAAGTGGATACTTCTGATTTATAAATGGTGCTTTTTTTGAGGTAAACTCTTTCTTATAAAACGAAAGTGCTTCTTCTAGGGGAATTTTTGAATGATTTAAAGAGTCTCTTTTTCCAGCTCTATAGTAACAAAAAAAGCCATTTAAAGCTAAATTACCAGATGCAAGTTTTGGTGAAGCAAAAGCATCTGAAATTCCAAATGAGATACCTGTAACTTTTCCACGTATCCCTAAAAAAGCGATAATTAAAACTCCAAAAAGACTCAACCACTCTTTTTGATTATAATTTTTGCTTTGAATTTGTGCACTAAAAATTTTATAAAAAACAACAACTACACCAAAAAAAAGAAGTGTTGTTACAATTGTTGCAGTAAAATAATAATGAAGTGCCATATCAACAAGAATTCCAACATCATTGCCAATAACACTTAACTCATCACCAACATGACGATTTACAAAACCAAAGTAGAGTGTATCTGCAATATTAAAATAACTTATTACACCAATAATAATACCCCAAACAATACCAATAATTTTTCTATAAAAAAGTGAAAAAGTAAAGCGAAATGGTACTAAAAGCAAAAACCATAACAAAAAAGTAAATGTAAAAATTTCCGCCATATCAACACGAAAACCATTAACAAAAGAGAAAAACAACTCTTGAAGTGTTAAAGTATTAAAATAATCAAAATAAGAAAGATATAAAAAAATTCTTGCTGCAAAAAAGATAAGAAAACTTATAACAACACCACTTAAAACTTGTGTGTATCTATTTTTAAACTGCACTCAATTCCTTTTTTTTGCTTAATTATACTCTTTTTAGATAAAATACTTTTTATGAAACAAATTCACAATATATCTGCAGTACTTATTGTTAAAAATAGCGAAAATTCTCTTGCACAAACACTCCACTCTTTAGAGTCTTTTAAAGAGGTTATTGTCTATGATAATGGCTCAAGTGATACTTCAAAAAAAATTGCTCAAAGTTTTTCTAATGTAATACTTATTGAGGGAACTTTTGATGGTTTTGGTACAACAAAAAATAAAGCAGCCTCTTTTGCAACAAATGATTGGATCTTTTTTATAGATAGTGATGAAGTAGTATCCAAAAAGTTATTAAAAACTTTTTCAACTCTTAGCCTAGAGAAAAAGACACTTTATTTTATTAAACGAATCAATTTTTATAAAACACAACAAATTAAACATTGCTGGGGAGATGATACACTTGCACGCCTTTATAATAAAAAAGAAACCTCTTTTACCAATGCAATGGTTCATGAATCACTCCAAGAAAAAAATCTTTCAAAAGTATATCTACACGGAAATTTATTACACTACCCATATAATACACTTTCAGAATTTTTAATAAAAGCAGATAGATACTCAAGTGCATTTGCAAAAGAGCATAAAGGGAAAAAGAACTCCTCCCCTACAAAAGCATTTTTAAATGGAAACTTCTCTTTTTTTAAAATTTATATATTAAAACGTGGATTTTTAGATGGATACGCAGAGCTTGTTATAGCATTTTCCCATATGGTGACAAACTTTTTTAAGTATATGAAGCTTTATGAACTGAATAAAGAGATGGTTTAACTCTTTTTAAAAAGAGTACCACCTCTGTGTTCTTGTTGCAATAAAAAACTTTTTGCATCATCTAAATGAAACCCACTTGCTAAAAACATACTTTTATTGTTTTGAAGAAGATAATTTGCAGCTTTGAGTTTTGTAACAATACCACCCGTTGCAAAGATATTGTTTGGTGTTACTTCACTCTCTAGTTCATCTTTTGAGATTTCACTTACAACTTTTAAAACTTTTGCATCACTAAATCTACGTGGATCTTTGTTGTAGTAAGCATCAATATCTGAAAGAATTACAAGCATATCTGAATCTGTATGTTGTGTAATATAGGCTGAGAGTTGGTCATTGTCTCCAACTTCAAGCTCATCTGTTGCAGTTGCATCATTTTCATTTACAATTGGAATCACCCCATTTTCTAAAAGGGTATTAATTGTATTTTTAATGCGATTAATATCATCTAATTTATTTAAGTTTGCAGCGGTTACTAAAACCTGAGAAACTATAACATTAAATTTCTCAAATTTTTTAGCATATTTTTTCATAAGTACAGGCTGTCCAATAGCTGCTAATGCTTGTTTGTTTTTTAGTTGAGTTCTGTCAATTTTAAGTTTTGTATAACCTGCTGCGACTGCACCAGAAGAGACTAAAATAACTTCATATTTTTGACGTAAATCTACTAAAAAATCTACAAGTGCTTGCATACGCTCTAAAGCTATAGTACCATCTTGTGTTAAAACTGCACTTCCAACTTTAATAACAAGACGTTGCATAACTATTTTGCTCTATTGTTTTGAACTAAGTTAAATAAAGCATGTTTAATAGCTTCTATATTACTTTGTGTTGCAGAAGAGATTGGTGCTATAAAATATGGTTTTGTTTTATCAAACCCTAGTGTTTCATCTGCACTCTTTTGAATATAGTAAGGTTTATCACTCTCAAAAGGGATCTCCTCTTGTTTTGTAGGCTCTAAATCTAACATAGTAATAAACTCTGTTACTAAACTCTCTAAATCCTCTGGTGGTACAACATCTGAGCGTGTTAAAGCGATTGCAAACGAATTAGATGCTAACACATCACTAAAAGAGGCTATTTCACTTTTGAGTGTTTCTATTTGCTCTTTTAAATCTCTATATGAAGCTAAATCTACCATATAAAGTAAAATTTTTGTTCTCTCAATATGGCGTAAAAATTTAATCCCTAAACCTTTACCCTCATGTGCTCCACCAATAATTCCAGGGATATCTGCCATAATAAATGACTCATAATCCCCAATATTTACTTGCCCAAGTTTTGGTGTAAGTGTAGTAAACTCATAATTTGCTATCTCAGGTTTTGCATTGGAAACTGTTGAGATAAGTGTTGATTTTCCAACATTTGGAAATCCAACAAGCCCAACATCTGCAATCATCTTAAGCTCTAAGCGGATATCTTTTGTATCACCTTTTTCACCTGGTTGTGCATACGTTGGTCTTTGGTTTGTTGGACTTTTAAAGTGAGTATTTCCAAGCCCCCCTTTTCCACCTTTTAAAAAAAGCTCCTCTTGTCCATCCTCTACCAAGTCAAATAAAATCTCTCCACTCTCTTGGTCAATAACTTGCGTTCCAGGTGGTACAATAATAACTTTTTTAGCACCAGATTTTCCAGTCATATTTGAACCCTCACCAGGGCGACCATTATCTGCTTTTATGTGCATTCTTCTTTGAAAATGAGAGAGTGTATGTGTGTTGTTATCACACTTAAACCATACATCTCCACCTTTTCCACCATCTCCACCATTTGGACCACCATTGAGTACAAATTTTTCACGACGAAAGGCAACACAACCTGCTCCACCCTTTCCTGAGCTAACTCTTAATTCAACACTATCTGTAAACATTTTGGTAAATCCTTGAAATTAAATACTTAAAAAAAGACTACTAAAAGAAAAAACTATAGTAAATTTTTAAATATTTTTTTGAAATTTTATTTTTTAATGAGGGAAACATCTGGGCAAAAGCCCAAATATTTGTAGAATTATGCAGCAGGTACGATTGAAACTTGTTGACGTTTTTTGTCTTTTCTTTCGAATTTTACAACACCATCAACTAAAGCAAAAATTGTATGATCTTTACCCATACCTACATTTTTACCTGGGTGAACTTTTGTACCACGTTGACGGATAATAATATTACCAGCAACTACTGACTCACCACCAAATTTTTTAACACCAAGTCTTCTACCAGCTGAATCACGATTATTCTGCGTACTACCTTGACCTTTCTTATGTGCCATCTAATTCTCCTTAAATTTTAATAACTTATGCAGCTATTTTTGTAATGCGAACACGCGTGAAGTCTCTTCTGAAACCTCTTTTTACTTTACTGTCTTTACGACGACGTTTTTTGAAGATTACAACTTTCTTAGCACGACCTTCATTAATAACCTCAGCAGTTACAACAGCACCTTCAACAAATGGAGTTCCAACTTTAAGCTCTCCATTGTTTACTGCTAATACCTCATTGATCTCGATAGTAGCTTTTGGCTCAAGAGACATTTTATCTAAACGTAAGATATCACCCTCTTGAACTTTATATTGCTTTCCACCGTTTTTAATAATTGCATACATTTGCATTCCTTATAATTCTACTAAAAAGTTCGGAATTATACCCAAACTATCTTTAAGTTTTATTTAATTGTCTTTAAGGAGATGCCTTAAAACAAGAACAAAACAACTGTTTTTATAAAAAAAACTCTATTTTTATAAACAAAAAAACTATTTTTAGTCAATATGAATTGTATCCTCGATATTTAACGTAACTGTTTCATTTTCAAGTGTCGCTGTATATGTTACAACACCATCTGTATGAGAAGTTTCTTGAAAATTATCATCTAAATGTATTATATGTTCAGCATTATCAGCAGCAACAATTTCTAAAGTATTGTCATCATCTGTAATATCTAAAACATCTTCTAAATTGACTAAAACACCATTTTGTGGAGCATCTAATTCTATTTTATCCAAGGTGTCTGTTGTAGAAACTAAAGAGTTTAAATCAATTGTTCCATCTTGAGTTAAGGTAATACTTTCATATCTATTTTCCCCTTGTTCAACATGTAAGGTAACCTTTTGAGCAACACTTGTGGAATCCTCACCCATGGTTCCTCCATCATCAAGAATATAAGAAAAACTTACTTTAGAAGATGTAGATTCTAAATTTTCTAAATTTACACTATAAGAGCCATTATTATTCAATGTTACTATATCATCATCTACACTATACCCATCAACTGTTACACTCCCCTCTACGAGTTGATACTGAAGTGTTGCTACATCACCAAGGTCTTCATCTAAAGATAATGTTTCAAAACTTTCTTGAATCACATGTGCACCTAAATCTGATCTTAAACTATCATCTAAAAAGTCTTTATTTAATCCAAGTTGTCCAAACATACTTTCAAGTGTAGTATCTGCTAAATCATCAACATTAAGATCAATATGTGAAACTAATGTTTGAGAACTTTGCTGAGCCACCTCTTTCATAAATTCATCATCTTCAGAGATATCGGCTGCTTGAATAATAGCATCTGTTAATGCCGATGTTAACACACTTTTTAAATCATCTTCTGTGCCAATCTCATTAGAAACAGAATCTTTTAAATCCCCATAAATTTGATCTAATGTATCATTAAAAGAATCTGTTACACTTAATGGATTATTTAATGATTTTGCATCAAGAGAATATACAAAATCATTAATTGCATCTTTTGTATTAGACAAGAAAGTGTCATATTCATTATTGATTGTATCACTATTTATATGAAGCTGATCTGACAACTCTTGTTCATCTATAGAATCTGCTATGTCTTGTGTATTATCTGTTAAATAGTTTTTAAAATTTTCAAGCTGATTTTTTGTATCTGTATACTCTTCATCTGTTAAGTTAGATATATCCTCGATTTGTTCTTGTGTCAAAGAAGAACCATAAACATCATTTACAGCTTCTGTAAAATCTTCTAAGACTTTTGTTTTATCTACATCATCCTCATCTAACTTTACCAATAAATCATTCACAACACTTTCCAACTTAAAAGTTTTTGAAGAGTCATCTAAATAGTTTTCAATATCATTTACAATATCTTGTGTTAATTTATCGATAACTAAAGAGTGTATAGAACTATCGATTTCATCTAATATTGATGATGTTACATCTAAGTTTACACCATCTTCAACACTCTTGGCAATATCATCTTGAACCTCTTTCATATCTATATTATCAGACACAGAACCATCTTCTAGTTGTTGAATAGGCTCTAATAATGAACGAGTATAATCTAATGTACCAGGCAACTCTCCATCATATTTAGCATCATTTAAAGTAACATCTTTTTCCACTTCAATAGCTACTGGAGTATCATTCACTCCCATAATATCTAACGCAATAGTATTTGTTTGTCCATCTAAAGAATAATCAAATGAAACAGAAACAACATCCTCTTCATTTAATGCATTAAATAAAGGAGATGTCACTTGATATGAGCCATCTGGTAACAAACCTATATTTAAAAACCCTTTTTCTTGCAACAACTCTATAGTATCACTACTTAACTCTTTTTCATAAACCTCATCTTGATTTTCTGGTAAATTATCTTTGTAAAGTTTAGATAGTAAAATATCTACTTGTTGTAATTTATCACCATCAGAATCTTCACTATTATTGATATTAGCAATCTCCTCTAAAAAGTTAATCACTGATTTATTTTGTGTTGTGATTTTTAAATTAATATTATCAAAGGAAACATAAGGTATTTCTCCAAGATTAGAGACTATTTTTTCTCCAACATATGTACTATTTTCACCAGCACCCAAATTTACTAATTCAGATTCAAAAATAAGATTTTCATTAGAATTAAATAAATTTGCTAAAAGAATATTTTGTAACAATGTTATAGTATCAAGACCATTATTTGTTGTATTTTCCAGATCTGTTTCTTCTTGTATAGTTTCTATTTCGCTCTCTGGAGCACGTAGTTTTGTTTCAACACTTACCCCCTCAGCAGAAGGAACCGAGAACAACAAAGAGTTAGAAGCAGTTTCCTCTCCCGCCGCAGTCTCCATCTCATCTGTATTTTTATCATCTACAACCAAATTTTCATTAGCATCTGCTTCTTGAGCAACAGATTCGTCAGCTATAATATCAAATACACCCTCATACGTAACAACCTTATCTATATCATTATATTTGATAGCTATCTGTGCTGTATCATCATCACTAACAATTTGATCGTTAGCATAAATTTTATCTCCATACGATGCAATACGCTCTGTACCATCTGCATCTATAATACGAATACTTCTAAAAGATGCAACTACTTGCTGTATTGTTCCAATCTCTATATTTTCTTGTGCCATAACAGGACCTTTAAATTAAGATGGGAAAATTGTAACATCTTTATAAAAAAAAATATATACTCCTTTAGTATTAGACTCTCACTTTTAACACTAAAGCAACTCTATCAGAAATCTCTAACTTTTCAAAAATATGTTTTATATGCACTTTAACAGTAGGTAAAGAAAGAGTTAATTTTTGAGCTATCTCCTTGTTAGAAAGTCCTTGTGCTACAAGTATCGCTATTTGTTCTTCTCTTGTTGTTAAAAGAGAAAGTATCTCTTTATTAAAGCTATCTTTTCTTTCACTGTAATGATTAACCATATATAAGGTCAATTCTTTAAAAAACCATTTATTCCCATCTTGAATCGTTGCAATCATTTGCTGTAAATTCACCGGTGCTAAATAACTATTTTCATACCCTTTAAGTTGAGCTTTATTGAGCAAGTTTAAAGCATGTTGGAGTGTCGGTTTTTTATTAAAGAGTGCAATATTTACAAAAGGGTATAATTCCATTTTTAAAAAAAATTCTTCTATATCTAAACAACTGTTCTCATCTGCTAAGATCAAAACTTGTTGGGTTGTCCCTTTTAAATAATTTTCCAAAGTTTCCAACTCTTCAACTATTATAGTTTGATTATCAATCGATCTTTTCCAAAATTTTTGTAAAGAGGGAGAAGTTGTAAAAAGATACAAAGTCATTTTAACGCTCACTCACTACATTTTGACTTGCACGCAAAAGGGGTTTTAAGATAAAATCTAACACACTCTTTTTACCTGTAATAATATCTACATCTGCTGTCATCCCAACAATCACCTGTAATTTATGCCCTTTTTTTTCTAAATAGTTTCTATCTGTTTTAATATAAACCAAATAATAATTTTTTCTATCTGCTTTATCTTCTATAGTATCTGCACTAATACGAATAAGTGTACCACCTAAAGAGCCATAAACAGCAAAATCATATGCAGAAAATTTAACAATTGCACGTTGTCCAACATGTAAAAAAGCTATGTCAGATGGTCTAATTTTTGTTTCTATAACCAAACCATCTTGAGATGGAACTATTTTTACAAGATCCATACCTGGTTTAACAACACCACCTATTGTATTTACCAAAAGCTGTTTAATAGTTCCATCAACTGGCGAACGAACATCTGTTCTTCTTACTTTATCTTCTTTGGCAATATTACTTTTTTGGATCCTTTGCATTTGGGCTTGAACTTCGTTATATTTCTCTTTTGCTTTATTAGCAAAGGAGAGTTTTAATTCCCTTATTTTACTTTTTTGCTCTTGTATTTTAGATTTTAAACGGGGGATAGAGAGCTGTAATTCTTCAATTTCACCTTTTTTTGTCGCTAGCTCTCTTTTTAGTTTTAAAAAATCTACTTCAGCAACTAAATGTTTTTTAAATAGTGGTTCATTAAGCTCCACCTCTTTTTCTAAAAGCTTATAATTATTTTGTAGATTTTTAATTTTTAAAGCAACTTCTTGAAGCTCACTCTCTTTTTGCTTTAACTGTTGCTGAAAAATAACAATATTATTTTTCAACTGCTCTTTATTTGTCAAATATAAAGAATACTCATGAACTATCAACTTTCCAAGATCTCTTTTTAAGCTTTTAGTTAAAGAAAAACTACTCTCTCCAGCTTCAGCAAGTAAACGAATACTTTTAGCACGAAGTTCATCATAACGTAGTTTAGATTCTACATAAGTGGATGCAAAAGAGGTGTCATCAATTTTTATAAGAATATCACCTTTATCTACATGCTGCCCCTCTTTTACTAAAATATCACTAACAATTCCACCCTCTAAGTTTTGAATTGTTTGTACTTTATTTGAAGGGATAACTCTTCCATTACCTCTTGTTAATGTATCTATCTTGGCATAATATGCCCAAACAATCAGACTTACAATAGAGATTACAACACTCCATAGTAAAATTCTTAACTTTGTATGCTTTAAAGTTAAAATCGCTCCACTTAAAGAGTTCATATATTCACTATCTGAAAAATTTTTAATTTTAATTTTCTTTAACTCATCAGGTGTATAAGTATAATTAACAATTTTTTCTTTAAAATTCATACCTATCTTCCTTGAAGTTTCGATAAAACTTTTTCTTTTTTATCATCCAAAACAATTTTACCATCCACCAATACCATTACCCTATCTACTAACTGTAAAAGCGTATGTTTATGAGAAATAAGAATAAAAGTTTTATCTTTTACAATACTAGGCATCTGTTTTAAAAAATAATTTTCATTATAACTATCCATTGCACTTGTTGGTTCATCAAACAATATAAATGGCGTTTCATACAGTAATGCCCTTGAAAGTGCTACAAGCTGCTTTTGACCACCAGAGAGTCCATCACCTCTTTCTGCAATAGGCATATAAAAACCTTGTGAATCTTTATTTACAAATTTATCAAGACCTGTTAATTTTGCTACTTCTACTATTTCATCATCTGTTGCATTTGGCTTTCTAACAATAATGTTATCTTTTAATGTCCCACTAAAAAGTATCGTTTCTTGTGGTACATATGCCATATTCTCTCTCAAATCTGAAGCGTCTAATTGATTAATATCTATATCGTCTATTAAAATAGTTCCCTCTGTTGGCTCATAAAGTTTTAAAATCAATTTTTGAATTGTTGTTTTTCCTGAACCATTAGCACCAATAATAGCTAAATTTTCTCCTGGATTGATTACAAAACTTACATTATCTAAAACTTTTTTCTCACTATTTGGGTAAGAAAAAGAAACATTTTTAAATTCTATTTTGCCATTAAATTCTTCCCTAGCAATAAACTTCTGCTCATTTTCACCCTCTTGTTTCATAATAGAATCTAATACAGTATATGAATTTTTTGCCTGTTCAAAGTTAGCAATTAAAGAAGCAACTTGCCCTAATGGTGCTAACATTCTAGAAGATAACATTACAGTAGCAATTAAAGCTCCCATAGTTAATAGCTGCTCTGAAATAGCATACACTCCACCAATAATTATAAGTACGGTATTGATATGCACTACAAAACTCACAACATTTGAAACAGAATTTGAAAGGAGCTTAGATTTTATCCCTTTCGTAGCTACTTCTGCTGTAGCTTCTTCAAATTTCCATTGAGAATGTCCACTTATTCCTAAAGCCTTTATAATTTCTATAGATGATAAAGCCTCAATAAGAATAGAGTTTTTCATAGAAGAAGCAACATGCGTTCGCTCTACAGCATTTTTCATAGGTCTTTCAATAAATAAAGAGTATAAAATAATAATTAAAGCACTAAAAATAGGTATAATAACTAACGATCCACTTAAAAAATATATCGTAAATAAAAACAAAAAACTAAAAGGTAAATCTACTAAAACACTAATCGTAGAAGCATTAAAAAAATTTCTTAAAGTATCAAAATCTTTAATATTACTTGCAAAAGAACCAACAGATTTTGGTTTATATTTTAACTTTAAACTCATTACATGTTCAAAAATAATAGATGAAATGATAATATCACTTTTTTTAGCGGCTGTTTCTAAGAAATAGGAACGTAAAAACTTTAGAATAAAGTCAAATATGTAAACTAAAACTATACCACTTACAAAAACCCACATCGTATCTATAGCATTATTTGGTACTACCCTATCATAAATATTTAATGTAAAAATAGGTGTTGCTATAACAAACAAGTTAATAATAAAAGATGCAACAATTACATCAATATAAATATTTTTAGAGTACTTTAAACTACTCCAAAACCAATGTTTTGTGTCTTGTTTAAGTAAAGATTTGTGGAGGTTATCATAGTTTAATTCAGGTTTAACTAAAAATGCATATCCTAAATACTCCTTTTGAAGCTCCTCAAATTTAACCCAATTTTCTGCTCCTTCTAAATCTGGCAAAATTATTTTAACAAACTTCTTATCTGCAGAAATTTCAGTTAAAATACAAGCTCCATCATTTTTTAACACTAAAATAACAGGTAAAAGTAAAACTGATATATCCTCAAGCGTATAATTAACAAGTTTTGAATGGAAACCTGCTTTTTTAGCTGCTCTAAAAAAAAGGGATTTAGACTTTGTGTCTTCAACACAAAAAAGAGATGGTGTTTTTTTGCCATCCTCTAAAGGTAAAGAAGAGACAAGTGCTTTTGCACTCATTGGGCGGTTATAAATTTTTGTAAGAATAACCAAACTATCTAAGAGAGGGTTTTCACTACTGCTCGACAACAATATTCATCTCCGAAAGTAATAAACCCGTATGATACAGAAGTTCATAATAACTTTTCATCTGATCATATTTTAATGTAACTTCTAAATTTTTTGCACTATCATATTCAGATTCAACGCCTAAAATATCTGTAATAGTTCTTCCACCTAATTCATATTCATCTAAATAATCAGTACGTGTTTGTTTTGAAGCTTTTAAGTAACGTTTTACAATTTCATATCTCTTTTGAAGTGTTTTATATTTATCAAATGCTATTTTTAATGAAGATTGAATATACAACTTTGTATCTCTTAAAGATTCTTGTTCTTTAAGTACTTTATGCTTAGCAGATTCTACTGCTGCATCTGTAGACAAACCTTTAAATAAATTATAGTTCACAACAAAAAGTGCATTATATCCTTCATCTGTATCAATTGGATTTGGATTTTCTGGAGTTGAATATCCTACACCACCAACATTTTTATTGTTATATGCTTTCAAAATAAGATCAACCGTTGGATAATATCCAGATTTTGATGTTCTAACACTCTCTTGTTGAGCATCAATAATATTTTGCTGCTTTAATATTTTTGGATTAGAAACCCATGCTAGTTTAATTAAATCTTCAATCTTTGAAGATGGTAGTTTATGTAAAATTGGATCTTCAAATTTTGAAGGGTCTTGCAATTTTGGAAGAAGTCTTTGTAGCTGATAAACTGCTGTTTGATAATCTTGTTTAGCCATCAGCTCTAAATTTTTTACATTTTCTAAACGAGCCACTGTTTGAATATAATTTGAATGTACTTCTAAACCAGCATCAAATCTCTCTTTAATTTTTGCAACATACTCTTTATATGTTTTTGTTGTTGCTTGAGCAATAGAGTAAAGCTTTGATTGCTTCAACACTTCAATATAGGTTGAAATAGCATCGTATGCAAAATCACTTGCAACAGTTTGTGCATCATTTTTAGAAGACAAAACTAAAAAATTCTTTCTTTTTACTTCACTCTTTGTAGAAAATCCAGCAAAAAGATTTTCTTTTAAAGTAATCGAGATTTCCTGTCTTGTTAAAGAAGCCTTTTCTCCATTATTTGCAGGAGTTTTTGTTATCTCTGGACCAATTGCAAAATAAAGATCTATAGAGGGTAAATATCCATTTCCTTTTAATCCTTTAAGCTCTTGCACTTGTGTATTAACCACCTCTTTTTTCACTTTTATCTGAGGGTTTGTATATAAAGCATCTTGAATAACTTCATTTAAAGATGTTGCAAGTAAAAAAGATGGCATAACAAGCAAAAGTAATCTATTTATTTTCATCCACTATTTCCTTTATCTTACAAATTATTTGGTATTATACATTCGTAATTATACTATTTCACTTAATATATAAGGATTTTCACACTCTATGTTATTTCAATTTTTAAAAAAAGAAACTAAATTACAACATTTTTGTGATCTACATTCACATCTTTTACCTATAGATGATGGAGTAAAAGACTTTTCTGAAGCCTTGCTTATTATAAAAGAATTAGAAAATCTTGGCTTTAAAAAACTTATTATAACACCTCATATAAATAATCGTTTTACAAATACAAACAAACAAGTTTTAAAAAGTTTCAATCTTTTAGAACAAAAAATAGTAGAAGAAAAATTATCTATTCAATTAGAAGTTGCAGCTGAATATAATTATGATGAAGTTTTCTTTGAAGCTATAAAAAATAACTCTCTTCTTAGTTTTTCAAAAGAAAAATATGTTCTTTTTGAATTTCATAAACATCATAAACCTTTAAACTTAGAACATACTATTTACAACTTACGTAAACTAGATTATCAACCTATTTTAGCACACCCAGAAAGATACCCATTTTATAACACTCTAGATGAATATCAAAAACTAAAAGAGATGGGGCTACTCTTTCAAATTAATTTACTTTCTCTTGAAAAATTTTATTCAAAAGAAAGCTACAAAAAAGTTAAATTACTTTTAGATAATGGCTTGGTAGATTTTCTTGGAAGTGATATACACAATAGTTCAAAATACTTAGAAGTCTTCAAAAAATCCCTTACTAGTAAAAACTACCAAAAAATATTTCAAACAAATACTATTAAAAATAACTATTTATAATAGTGTTGTGCACCATAAGCTTTCCCATAGCCATAACCACCACCATAACCATAATAGCCTGTTACAATCTTACTACCATTTAAAATCATACCAAATTTATTATCTTTATGTTCATTTACAAGTTTATCAATATCTTCTACAAACTCTTTACGTGTATAATCTATACGAGTTACAAACAAAGAAAGATCACAATATTTCATAATAATAACTGCGTCTGTTACTAAACCTGCGGGTGCTGTATCTATGATAATATAATCGTATTGTTTCTTAAGAATCTCTAATAATTCCTTGAATTTTTGTGATAACAATAACTCTGAAGGATTTGGAGGTAGTGGACCTGTTGTAATAATATCTAAATTTTCATATCCAGTTTCTTGTAATATCTCTTCTAAAGTATTATGACCTGAAAGATATGTTGTAATTCCTATATTGTTCACAACATCAAATTCTTTGTGTAATGAAGATTTACGTAAATCTATATCTAGAACTACCACTTTTTTCTCTGCTGTAGCTAAAATCATTCCCAAGTTAGAAGTTAGAAGTGTTTTACCCTCTCCAGAAACAGAAGAAGTTACAGAGATAATACGATGTTGCTCATTTCCTGGTAAAAATTGTAAATTTGTTCGTAAATTTCTAAAAGCCTCTTTAAATAAAGATTTGTCTTTATCTGTTTTCATAAGAGGAATTTCTCCATAAATAGGCATATCTGTTAATTCTTCTAACTCCTCTCTACTTTGAAGAGTTACAATTAAATACTCTCTAAAAAATGCTAAAGAGATCCCTATAATAAGACCCAAAATAAATCCAACTGTTACAATTAATTTCCTTTTTGGTTTAATTGGTATTTTATTTTCTATTGCTGTATCTAAAATACGAGCATTTGAAATTGTAGAAGATTTTAAAATCGCTGTTTCAGCCTTTTTCTGGAGTAAAAACTCATAAATTTGTTGGTTTACTTTCAAAGGTCTTAAAAGTTCTGCCAACTTTTTCTCTTCTGTTGGTAAAGATTGTAAAGATTTATCAAATTTGCGAATCATATTACCAAGATGTAAACTTCTTTGGTTTAACTGCTCTAAACTATTTGCAATAGAAAGGCGAATAGCTTTTTTTGCTAACTCAATACCAACTTCAACTTTTCTAACTTCTGGATGTTGTGGTGTAAACTCCATTAAAAGTTTTGCTTTTGTATCTATAAGCCCTCGTAAACTTGTTAACAACAGTGCTATTCTTCCATCTGAAAACTTCATAGAACCTATAGAAAGTCCACTTAAATCATCATGGGTTTGAATATATTGTTTAATATTATTTAAAATATTTATCTCTGTTTGTAGTTCAAGTTGTTGCGCTTCATACTCCACAACTTTTTGTGTTTTTAATGCAACTTTACCTTTTAAATCAACAACAGAGTGTTGAATTTTATAATTCTCCAGATTTTTCTCCGAGTTTCTCAAATTTGCATTAATAACGTTAAGTTGAGAGTCTATAAAACCTAATGTCAAACCAGCAACAATAGTTTTTTGCTTAATCCCCTCTTCTATATATGTTTTTGTAATAGCATTTAAAATATCTTTTGCTCTTTTTGAAACATTATCTTGATAAGAAAGTTCAACAACACTTGCCCAATCAGACACAACCTTTACAGAAAGATTTGTAATAAAATTGTCATAAAGTTTTGTAACACTTGTAACTTTAAAAGTATAAAGAGGATTTTCAAGTTCATCTTTTTTCTCGACTTTTAATGTAAAATACGGTGTTGTAATCTCTTCATTGTAACGATGTATCTGATTGTAACTAAAAAGATCTTCTTCGCTTAAGTGTTTTAAACCAATCTTTGCTAAAACTGCATCAGAACTATAAGGTGAAATAGGCTTTAAAACTAATCTAAAATGATTTTGTTCTATTGGTTTTAGTTGAAATTTCTTACCAAATAAAAAATCTGTTTTATATAAAACACTAACAGTAAAAGGGGTGTTTTGATAAAGTTCTGTTTCTTTATGCAATTTGTTTTCTGAAAAATAACGTATTGTTAAATCAAGTGTCTCTAATGCTTTTTGAACAATAAATCTTGATTGTAAAACAGCAATTTCATTGTCAATATTAGCACCATTTTTACCCATGGCCATACTTAACATATCGGCTTGTGTACTTCTACTATTTCTTTCTAAAATTTCTACACTTGTATGTGAACTATAAATATTTGGTTTATAGTAGGCAAAGACTCCACTAAGTAAAGTTGCTATAAGTGTTATAAAAAAGATAGAAAATTTATATTTTTTAATAACTTTAAAAACATCTTTAAGATCTAATTCTTCACTATTTCTTTCATTTTTCATTCTAATCTCATTAATAAATTGGGTCACCCTGAATTGTTGTCCATTGAACAAATGGTGCTAAGATACTTGTAATTGTACTGAAAAATGGGGAAACCTCTTTAAAGGCTTTATTAAATCCATCCATCTGTCTTGCTTGAACATACACAATATCGTTTGGTCTTAAAATTAAACTTGTTTGTTGAATAGCACTTAACTTTGTTAAATCTATAGTTCTAATCTCTGGATTGCGTAAATCTCCACGAATCACTTTAATATTTGTTCTTTCTGCTAAGGAAGTAAAATAACCAGTTCTTGAAATAACCTCTATGAGGTTCATAGTACCATTGTAAATGGGAACAACTCCAGGTTTATTAACCTCACCTATAACAATGATACGCTGATTTGTAATTTTGACTGTTACATAAGGATTTTTAATAAACTTTCTATACTCTTTCGCTAGTGCTGCTGCTGCTTGATCTTCTGTAAGACCAGCAATCTTTACTGACTGAATAATAGGTAAACGGACTGTACCCTTTTGTGTTACTAAAAGACCATCACCCTCTTGTAATGTTGTATCTAGTTCAAAAGAATCAGACAAAATTGGTTTCATTAACTGAGAGTTGAGACTATTTTTACTATATACACGAATAAGAACACGATCATTTGGAGCAATTTTATTTTCATATTTTAACTCATATTTATACTCTTCATAAGTTAATGTTGAATTGCGTTCTACCCCATCTTTCATCTGAAAAAGTCTATCATCTTTTACACTACATGCTGAAAATAGTATAGAAAAGATTACTGTAATAAAAACCATATGCATGCTAAATTATTTCCTACTTTCTTAAAAAAGGTGACGCCATTATAGTTAATTCTAACTAAAAGATGTATAAATAATACGGAGTTAGTTATTATCTATTAACTGCTTAACAGTAATATATGCTTCATCAAGCCTACTATATGTTAAGGTATATATTTTAAGAGTGGCTAGGTATTCTAAATATTTTTTTAGACTTTCAAAATTTTCTCTTTGATGAAGATGATACCCTGAGTTTACCAAAAAATTTAAACTTTCCACTAAACTTAATGGTTGCAATTTACACACAACCCCTTCTTGATATTTTGGGAATATCATAAATGCTTCTTGTGCATATATAGTATGTGTCGCAATATTTTTAGGCGTAATATACTTTACTTTTTGATAATCAAAACGTCTATATACTTTTGCTTCTTTTATCTCTTTTTCTAATCCCGTAAGAATTTTCCAACTACCCTCTTTTAGTGTTAGAACTAGAGGTAAAGGGTGTATGTTATACTCTGTATCGACAAGTGTTACCTCATCAGAATAAAAGTTAAAGTTTTCTTTTTGCATCAAAAAAGCACTTAAAGTACTTTTACCAGAACCAGAAACTGCTGGAAAAATAATGGGTATATTATTGTATGAAAACATAGCTGCATGAAGAGCAATAAAAAAATTATTGTTTTCATAAATAGTAATACGTACTAAATCTTGCAAATACCCTAAAACAACACTACTTTGAATGTTTTTATGTACTTGCTTACCATTTATGTAAATACTAAAAAAATCACCCTCTTGCGTAACTTTAAAGATATATTTACATCTACTTTTTTTCTCTAAAACTTTAAGATGTTGAAATACTATTAACACCTCTTGTTGTATCGAAGAAGGAAGTTCAAAAGAGAAAACAACACCATATAATGAATATAAAACAGGGGTCATACACTCCTTTGTTATTTTAGGGATTTCTCGTTCTACATAAACTGTAGTAGCTTTCTCCTTTTTTTCTTTTTTATCCAATAAAGAGGCAATAGTTTCCACCATATCTAATGTTGCAGTGTTTTTTGGCAGTTGTAATGCCTCTAAATATCCTTGTATAGATATTGGATCTCTTTTTTCTTCCATATAGAAAAAAAGAACACCATATTGAGTACTAAAGCTATATAATGCATAAGTGATTTTTGACCAAACGAAAATAACATCTGCACTCTCTAGCTTAAACACAATAAGATGTTCATGCTTTGTTGTAAAATACTCCAATAAACTCTTTTTCTCCTAATCACTTTCCCATGGTAAACCAGAAGCTGCTGCTTTAGAAGAACCCAATGTCATCATTGCAAAACCAGCTACAGGTGCTGAAGCTGCATATTTACCAAATTTTTTTATAAACTCACGCTTTTTAGCATCTGCAATCTTTTGTGTTGTCTCTTGCGCTTTTTTATTGTCTTTCTCTTTCATAATTTTCCACCTTTGTTTACTTAATATGACTCAATCATAGCATATTTTTTCTTAAAAATATAGATTAGAGATATTTATTTTTCAATTTATTTTTTAATATTTCTCTTTTATCCTTATCTAAATACTTAAATAATGTATTTTTTATGTGCTTAAAAAAATAGAATATATATAAATTCTTATTTTGAAATCCATACTGTACTTGTAATCCAGATACAGAAAAAACATTAAAAAAATAGATAATAAATGCTCTAAAAGTTCTCAAAAAATTATTATCTAAATTTAAGAAATATTCTACATTTTTTATATATTTTCTGGAGTTTTTAGTTTCTATAATATTTAAAGGTATATAAAAATATTTTTTTTGTAAAAGTAAATATTCATTCCAATAATTTTTTATAAAACTATAATTTGATACTTGTTCATAAATTTTTTCTAACTCTATTTTCTCTTTATTTGTATACAATAATTGATTAAAATGTTGTGCGTATCTTAAAGCAAAAACTTTATATTGATGGTGAGCATGACTAACTTCAGAATGTAAAAAAGATAAATAAAATTCAGATGTTTCATCTAAAACGTTTGCATTATTAATAGTCGCACTTTCTAAGAATGAAATTTTCTGAAAAAAATATTTTGAACTTTTATCATTTAAAAAATATCGATGTATTTCAATAGATGCATAAAAACCATCTTTTACTAAAGGGTAATAGTGATGCCAATCTTCTTTTAAATAATAATCATGTTCCACTTCATTATATCCATTCATTTTTAAAATTTTTATTGCTCTATCAATTTTTGAAGGTTCAATATAAAGATCTATATCAGCCATAACCCTTTCACCAAGATATTCAAAAACTCCTTCACTTAAAGCAGCAGAACCTTTAAAAAAAATAGGTGTTATATTTACTTGTGCTAAAATATTTGCAATCTCTTGCATTTGCTCTATTATATTTTGATTTCTTTGTTTGTTTAAATTATATATTTCTAATAAATATTCTTTTAATTGTTTATCATCTAACTTATCATAAAGTTTTTTCTTTTTTAAATTTGTATAAACTAAAGGTATTAAATACTCTTTGTTTGCTATCTCTATAACTTTTTCCCAATCAGTTTTAAAAAAATATTTTTCTACATATTTGTTTTCAAAAGGGGAAATAAGCGATGTAAGAAATAAAAGAATCTCATTTTTTTGCAAACAACAACCTCTTTTCACACTCTAAAAATAAATAAAACATTTGATTTGCCAATATTTTTCTATCGTACTCTACAACAAGTTTTTTACAACCATCTTGTAATTGTTTATATAAACTTCTATCATTTTTTATTTTTACTAATTTCTCTAAAAAATCTCTTTCATTTTCAGGTTCAAAACATAGCCCAGCATTGTAGTTTTCTATAATTTCTTGAGCCTGACCTTCAACTCCCAATAGTGTCGGTTTTAACATTGCAGAAGCTTCAAATATTTTTGAAGGTATAACAGTTTTAAAATTATCCTCTTTTTTTAATGGTGCTAAAGAGATATCACAAACAGACAGATACCTTGGAACTTCCTCTTTTGCTATTGGATCCAAAAAAGTCACATTTTTAAGTTGTAACTTTTTTGCTAACTCTACTATAGTTTGTTTCATAGCACCATCACCAATAAATAAAAAATGAATACTTTCATCTGTAATCTTTGATAAAGAGTTTACTATAAAATCAAGGCTATGTGCCATTCCATGAGTCCCAATATAACCTACTATAAATTTATCTTCTAAATTTAACTCTTTTAAAAGTTTTGTATCTTTCTCTCGTGGTTTAAAAAGTTCAATATTTGCTCCATTTGTTACAACCTCAATCTTATCTTTTTCTATTCCACGATTTATAAGATTTGTTTTAAAAGCATCTGTAACGGCTATAACTTTATTTGCATCTTTATATAAAGCTAATTCAATTTTTTCTAAAATCTCAATAACTTTACCTTGCTTCATTGCCCCAACAGTTTTTATAGATTCTGGCCATAAATCGCGTAGTTCAAAGATCCAAGGCTTTCTCTTAACTTTACTAAGCCCCCACCCTGCCCATGTAGTAAAAAATTGTGGTGATGTAGCTACTATAACATCTGTTTTTTGAAATAATCCTACAACAAAAGCACTTAATGCAAAACTTATATAATCTAATACTCTTTTTATAAATCCACTGTTGGATGTTATGTAACTCCAAACTCTTATTATTTTTATGCCATCTTTGTATTCAATTTGATAGAGTTTATTTTTATATCCATTATACACTTTTCCATGAGGAAAATTTGGTACACACGTAAGAATAGTTACTTCTACATTTTTATTTTTTACCCACTCTTTTGCATGCTCATATGTTCTTGTTGCTGGTGCATTTACCTCTGGTGGGAAGTTATCTGTTATAAAAAGAATTTTCATAGTTTTATCTCCACTTCTAACTCCTGTGTAAAAGGTATCTCTAGCACTAATGCTTGTTGAGTTTTATTGAACTCTGATGCAAAAGAATATGTCGTTATTGTACAGTTTTTAGCTTCTACTCTTTTTTGAATCTCATCTTTTACAATATCTGGATGAAAATGTAATCTAAAAATAGCTTGTGTTTTTTTGCTTAAAGTATCCTTGATTATAACTTTATTCTCAAAAAATTGCCATATTCTTGTATGTAAAATACCTTTATAACCATCATGAGTAGCTTTTATAATATCTTCTTTCTCTTGTAAACTTACTACTTTAGCACGATTTGCTACTCTAAAACCACCCCACACTTCACTACTGTTTTTTTCTAAAACTTCAACTGTATTATGTGCTTTTGTACTACGCTCATAAAACCTTATTTTATTTACTTCGTATGTACTTAGTCCACTATCTACTATAAAAGGTTTACTATCAATTCTAAGCTCAAAATTAAATGTATCTGCATGTGCATGACCAGGAATATAACTTGCACCTATCTCTGCAATATCTACAATAGCTTCATAACTTCCCTGTACGGTTTTTCTGTATCCACTATCATTTAAAGGTGTAGCTTGAAAAGTTATACCCAACTTATAAGCATATTTAAAAAGCTCTTTTGATGTTGGGGCAATTTTATTTGCACTATCATTCAACAATGGAATAGTTCCATCTTTATAAGTTATATTTTGTAACCAACTTAACATCATTTGAGCTTTTAAAGTGAAAAATTCTAAAAGTTCTCTCTTCTTCCAACTATTGTTTTGTACTAAATTGATACAATCTAGCAAACGAAATAACATAAGCTGATGGTACATTGGACTCAGTTCAAAATGTCCACCATCTTCTAAAATTTGCTCTTGCAGCTCTTGTTGTAAAATCTCTTTTGCTGTAGCATAAAGCTTTTCATCTTGAAAATAATATGCTCCAAAAAGTAAAGAGAAGCCATTTTCTAAGAGGTGGTTACCTAAAAGATGATACTCTAAATTATCTAGTAAAATATAATACTGAGCATATAAACTATCATCTATAGTTTTATTTTTGATTTGATATTTTGTTACAAATTTTATCCAGTTAATTCCACGTAAACTTATAGGAAAAGGCTCTAAAGCATCTCTAAGCTGTTGTATATTTTCAATAAAATCGTAGATAAGCCAAATATCTTCTTTTTCTTTTAAATACTCAAAATATGTAAGGTTATATGTCCAAAGTTTTCCATGTTCTGCATAGTTCCAGTCTATTTTATCTTTAAAGTTTTTAGAAAGATTTAATACACTCAATGTAGTACCTGTAAAGTTACTATATTTATTTTCAATAGATTCACATAATGTTAAGGGAGTAACATTTGATACTTTTAAAAATATATACTCAAAACGCATAAGCTTTCTATATTTTGCTCTTAAAAAATAAAAAAGTCTAAAATAAATCTGTTTTACTTTTAAATACTTAATAGTATTAAGTAATCTAATATACTTTTGCACAACTATTTGTAAATATCCTTTCTATGTCCAACTGAAATAACAGTTATAATAAGTTTATCGTCCTCTTTTTTGATAATAACTCTATAATTACCAACCCTAAGTCTGAACTTTCCTTTATGATTACCCTGTAATGATTTAAGATTATTTTTTACAATCTCCGGATCTTTTGCCAATAGTAATAATTTTTCTTTAATTAGTTTTTGTGCAATACTATCTAATCTCTTAAACTCTTTTTGAGCACTTGTTAAAAAAACTAATTTATAAATCAACTCTATATACCTAACTCTTTAAAAACTTCTTCTGCCGCTATTAGTTTTTCTTTGCCATCTTTGAGTTTATCAAGGCGTTTATCTGCTATTTTTTCATCAATATAATCAAAGTACATACTTAATGCTTTTTCTACAATATGACTCTTTTTTTCATTTAACTCAGAAGAAACAGTATTAAGCTCATCGATGATAAAATCTGAAACTGTAAATGTACTTCTAACTTTCTGCATTTTTCATCCTTTTCATATAATTGTATGAATAAGGGTCAAGACTAGTTTAGAGGGAAAATTCTAAAGTTTTTCAATAGAATTTTATATATGTCTTCACTCCTATTATTAAATCTAAATTCACATTCTTTTAGATGTAGATTAAAACTATCTTTTATAGA
>Ga0256837_1000059_pt1 | contig 97197 bp, 88 predicted proteins | sample 4562384metaG_FD_185976 | JGI IMG/M metagenome (GOLD analysis project Ga0256837, IMG submission 185976) | Hydrothermal vent microbial communities from Guaymas Basin, Mexico - 4561-384 | ecosystem: Environmental > Aquatic > Marine > Hydrothermal vents | place: Mexico: Guaymas Basin | collected...
TGTGCCTCTCAGGTCTAAATAATCGCCAACAGACAGGTTTTCAGGCAGTTCCGTGATGGCTGTGTGTTCTAGGTCTAAATAGTCGCCCACAGATAAATTTTCAGGCAGTTTTGTGATAGCTGTGTCCCCTAAATACAAAGAGCCACTCACAGATAAATTCTCAGGCAGTTCCGTGATAGCTGTGTTTTCCAAGTCTAAAGACCCTTCTATTGCTAATCCTAATTTTGGGTTAAGTTTTCCATCTACTACTGTTTTCATATTTTACTCCTTAAAGTTTTAGGCTATGAAACCTTTGCTGCTCAACAGCTTATTTGCCTTGAATAAAGGCATCTTGGATACTCAAATCATATACTACTTTCATCTGCTACTCAATTTTTTCTGAGTAGAATACTCTAGATTACTTATAGTATCTGATTTGAGTATCGTTTTTATCTGAGTTAGTTTTTAGTCTTACATAAAGCACAGGTAAAAAAAAGATATATTTTAAAAGCCTCTTGATGGGCTTTGCTTCGTTTTACGCCCAGCTTGGCGAGAAGTCTAACTTGCTATTTTAACTCCTTTGCTTTGTCAAAGCATTCTCTAACCTTATTGATATAATCTTCTGGGCTTGAATACTTCTTTTTAATACGAAATATTGCTTCTTCTTTAGTACCTCTAAAACATCCAATATGAATTATTGTTTTGTCTTTTAGGTCTAAGTATATAGCCCTATTATTGGAGCCACAATCATATACGACAGGGTAGTTTACGATGGCTGTGCCTTCCAGATACAGAAAGCCACCCACAGACAAGTTGTCAGGTAATGATGTGATGGCTGTATCTCTTAGGTCTAAATAGTCACCCACAGACAAGCTTTCGGGTAGTTCTGTGATGGCTGTGCCTCTCAGGTCTAAATAATCGCCAACAGACAGGTTTTCAGGCAGTTCCGTGATGGCTGTGTGTTCTAGGTCTAAATAGTCGCCCACAGATAAATTTTCAGGCAGTTTTGTGATAGCTGTGTCCACTAAATACAAAGAGCCCCCTACAGACAAGTTCTCAGGCAGTTCCGTGATAGCTGTACATCCTAAATTTAAAGAGCCTTCCACAGACAGGTTTTCAGGCAGTTCTGTGATGGCTGCACCTCCTAAATTTAAACAGCCACACACAGACAGACTTTCAGGCAGTTCCGTGATGGCTGTGCCTCTCAGGTCTAAATAATCGCCAACAGACAGGTTTTCAGGCAGTTCCGTGATGGCTGTGTGTTCTAGGTCTAAATAGTCGCCCACAGACAGGTTTTCAGGCAGTTCTGTGATGGCTGTGTTTTCTAAGTCTAAATAGCCTCCAATAGATAGGTTTTTAGGCAATTCTGTGATGGCTGTGTTTTCCAAGTCTAAAGACCCTTCTATTGCTAATCCTAATTTTGGGTTAAGTTTTCCATTTATAACTTTTTTCATAATTTACTCCTTAAAAGTTTTAGGCTATGAAACCTTTGTCGCTCAACGACTTGTTTGAGTCTTTCGACCTCCTAATTGTCTAAAAACAAAATACAAAAATATTCTCTTTTTAGACAAGATGCACAAGAAATAAATCTTGTGCATTATCTGCTAGTAGTGTTTTTTTTGAAAAGCTTTTGTTAGCTTTTCAGTTTTTGGTACTGTTGATTTAATTCCGTAAACAAGAGAGCAGATGATTGGAGTGTATAGCTCTAAAATGTCCCCCATTAGTTTATAATAGTCTCCTGTAAAACTTTCAGACATTTCTAGTGCTATTTCCATACGTGCACCTTTTTTAGACAGCTGGTAAAAGAGTTGCCCCGTAATCGAGCCACTTTTAATTGGCAACGTGTCCGACTTAGTTCCACCAAGTGCTAATTTTATTTTGTCTAAAAAACTGATTTTTGATACATTTAACATTTTGCCATTTGCAGCACCAAAGATTTCATTTATATTTTCAACAGCTGTATCTTGATATGTTGCAACTGATTTTAGTTCTGCTGCTGTAACAACTATAGTAGTTTGTAATTTCATAATTTACTCCTTAAAAGTTTTAGGCTATGAAACCTTTGCTAATCAATAGCATTGTTGATCTCTTTTTACTTAAAGACACCTCTTACCCAAAGCACAACACATATATAATATGTTCTGCTTAGGGTAAACATAAGATATATTCTCCTACATATATATATACCCTGTTTTCTCTAAAAAGTCCCACCCAGAAATGTGCTATAATTCACGATATTTATACAAGGACGAACGATGAGCAAATGGAGAAATACTAGGGCATACCGAAAATGGAGGGCTCTTGTTATTCGTAGAGATGTCAAATGTGTTGTGTGCGGAAGCATGAAGAGAAGAAGTGCTCATCATAAGAATCATGCAACATACTTTCTCTCTCAAAGGTTTGATTTAGAGAATGGAGTATGCTTGTGTGGTCAATGCCACATCCAGTTTCATTGCAACTATAAAAATTCAAGTAGAGAGAAATGCACAAAAAAAGATTTCAATAATTTTATGGACCTATGCGGGTATCTGAAATCAATAAACTCAAAGTAGTAATTAGGTATCATAAGCAAAAGATTTTCAAAGGAGATGTAGTGAGTAAGATACAAATATTACTTCGGGGATTACTTTCGTTGTTGTCGACTAAAAAAGTCAGTCATCAAAAAGAATTCGCCATGGTAAAAAAAGATGTCCCCACAAGTGCTATCCCAAAAATAAAAGTAGCATTAATTGTTGGGCACAGTCGAAAAAAGCAAGGAGCTGAAGGGTCAGCAGGAGAGTCTGAGTTTATGTTCTATAAAAATTTAGCTCCTGAGATTGTAAGTAGTTTTCATCAGAACCCAAGCCTACAAGGAAAGGTCCAAGTAAAAGTCTTTTTCAGGGATGAGACTGCGGGCTATGTTGGAGCAATGCATATTCTTCACAAAGATATAGATACGTGGGGAGCTGACTTAAGTATATCGTTGCATTTCAATGCTGCACTGGACCCTTCTATAAATGGACACGAAGTCTTATACTGCAATAATAGTTCGAGAGGGCACAAATATGCAAACTCCCTATGTAAAATTTTGCATGCAAAAATAGGTACGCAAAACAGAGGTCCACTAGCTAGAACGAAACAGAATAGAGGAGGCCAGTTCCTTTGCCTTGGAAAATCTGCATGTATTCTAATAGAGCCTTTTTTTGCAGCACACCAATTGGACTATATGCCAGGACATAGAAACAGAGAACTACTTATAGCTTCTCTTTCTGAACTGGTACTTGAAGCTTGGGAAGAAGAAAAGGTTCCTAAACAACAGACTGAAGGAGAAGAGTAATGTCTGACTATATCGCAAATGGAGGGAAAGCACTCACTATTACCCCAGAGAATATTGAGAAAGTTACTTCTATACAGGCTAACGATGGAACTATAAATATTGTCAATAGCTCCGATTCCGGGATGGTAGTGGAATTTGAAAAAAGTGCAGTAATATCAATTAAGTCATTCGGGCAAGTTAATGTTCGGGGAAAGATGATTACTATAGGGAGTTCTGACGGAACAATAGAACAGGTGATTCCTCATTGGCAATCTGTTCATCCGATAAATGTAATTTGGGTTGAAGATGCTCCTGAAACGAATAGATTTTCTCCGTGGTTCGGTATTAATCCTCAAGGTTCAGACTTAGCTGGATTTGAAGCATTTAGCACAGAGATAGAAGGGAGAGTTTTTAAATGGCAAGATGGAGATATCATTTTCTCAGATAGCGAAAGCTACTCTCAAATACCTGCAGATGGCTGTAAGATACAAGTTCCAAACATTATCTTTTCCACTGAAGACCCGTTTAGTTCAACTAAATATGCACGGCTAAGAAATGATGAAGGTGGAAGCCTAAATATATCTGGAGTCAGCTTTTCTGACTTTGGTGGTACATTCAGAGGATTGTCTCATTTGGATATTAGAGACACTGGTTTTTACGGTTCTACTTATATTCAGTACGGTCTTAAATTGAAACTATCTAATGTTTTCTCTGGAATGAGAGATAGTCTATCTAGTGGATTGAATATCAACTATTCATCCGACATCCTAGTTTCTGATGTAGGAGGTATTTCTTTTAAGAATAACGGACTCTCTATTACTCATTCTAAAGAAATAAATGGTTATCGACTGCTTGGAATAACAGTAAAAAGAGATTCTGCTAATGACAGTCCTGTTAGCCTAAAGACTGTACAGAACCTAAAAGTGATAGGCATAGTTGCTTCTGGTGGGCAGTTCAGATTAGAGAATACGGCAAAAGTAAGAGTTTATGAAATTAGACTTTCTGACCAAGTTAGTGGAGAAGAGAATAGTTCAACAGCTACCTCTAATATAGTAATTGACAATGCATCAGAGACATCTCTTCATCATGTGTCTGTCGTGAAAGAAGGTGGAGCTAAACTATCCTACGCTTCTATCCGAAATTCATCTGACATAGATATCACTAAGATGAGCGTGAGAAGTTCATATGCGAACAATGTTATGACGGGCGATGTGTCTAGTAACCTGAGAATTTCAGAATTGTATTATGACGGCTTCAGTGGAGCAACTCCATTCTTTTTCCCTAGAAAAAACAACGGTCTTTTGTTGCAATCTGTAAGCTCAAAGGTTACACCTGATATAAAAATTGAAGCAATCAATACTGTCATTAAAGGTGTGCAGGCAAACCAAATCATTACTGATATTGATGGAATAGCTAACTGTAGCTTTGCTCAGATTTACACAGGAGAGAGCGAAGGAAAACTAGTATCAATAATGACAAAAGGGAGTGCTTCTTTCTCTAACATTTTAGGAAGACTAAAATGGTCCAATGATGCTAAGATGTATTTTGATCAAGAAGGTGATTCTATTGAGATAGAGATGCCATTTAATGTTAAAGGAGTTACTCTTCAGGATATAGAACCTGAAATAGACGGAAGTAATATAGATGCTTTAGCGATAGATTATAGCCTCCATTCAGAAGAAGGATGGTCTTCTTTTAAAGGCTTTCATTCAGAACATTTACAAAATGAAGTTATTGATACCAATAAGGGGTTCAGACTTAAGTTCAGAATTACGGCAGGAAGTATAGAAAAGAGTACTTGCATATCTACTATAACGCTTAATACCTACGATAAGAGGACGGTATATCCACTAGATACTGTTTCTGGTATTCTATCTTTTGAGGAAAATGCAGTTATTGATGACCATGCTAAATATTTCTTATTCTTCAAACAGGGCTATGGAACGCCCAATGCAGTGTTGGTTAAGGATGCTAATGGGCTGGATATTCAAGGACATGTCGATGGTCGCTCTGAGATTAGATTTGAATATGATTTTGCAAATGATAATACTAATGGAAGAGAGCCAGGCTTTGATGTAGAAATGGTTTTAGTCCTTGCTGGGAGTAGCATAGCTTCTAGTCAAACTGTATCTCAAGAATTCAGAGATGGAATAATTAATATGTTTAGAATGAGAGCCTCTCGTGATAATGCATACAAAGGAGAATAGAATATGAGAATTCAAAATTCAGACACAAAAATACTTCTCTTAGAGATAGGGCTTCAAACAGCCCTGTTTCAAGGCGACACTAAACAAGTGGATGAGAACACTACTGCTGTCTACAATCCAGATGGAGTGAAAATTCAGGAAATTAAAGTGGTTGATGGACAGAGAAGTGCAGCTATCAAAACACATTCTTTTGTATGGATGGGTCAAGAGCCTAGCCTGGCGACACATCAATATTTATTGGAAACTCCAGGAGAAGAAACTTTATCTCAGAAATCAATTATTTTAGGAGGACGAAATGGCTAAAATAGAATTTGATGGAGCGAGACGACTTATCATAGTTGAACAAGGAGAAACTTCTCTCGATGTTCAAAAGGATATTTATTCTGCTTGGAAAGAATGGTTTATTTCAGAAAGGAATAGTAGATTTTTGGTGGCGTTTCATGTGGTAGGAGGAGACTCTCTTCCTGGCGATGGAGAGCAGTTGGGCTTAACTTTCTTTTTGACAAATGGGTGGAAGATTAGACCATTTGAAGGAGACCATAGATTAATAATTAATGGAAATCTATATAGTAAAGATGGGACGGATCCCATTGTTGATACAGTAGGTGATTACAGAGTTACTGTAACAATGAAGGTATCTAATTTAGTTACTACTGTAAATAGTGGTATAATTACATTGCCTGATAATTTCGGAGAACATACATCATCTACTCAAAACATAGAAGATGCTACTGTTACTGAAGAATGGACAATGACAGCAAGTTAGACCAAATTAAACAAACAAGGAAAATATTATGATAAAAAAAGTAGGACTTCCATTTCATGTGGAATTAAATAGTCACCAAAAGTTTTTTGGAGCGACTGGGTTTAAAACAAAAGTAGTTAATCTTCATGAAGATTCAATGGAAACTCTTTCGACTGATGCAGTAGAGATTGTTGAGAATATCGAAGATGCTCATACAGCAACTGTGGATGTGGCAACACCAGTAGGTTCTCGCACAATAGTTTTAGCTGACGGAGCAAATCTTGAAGATGGAGAAGTTTTTGAGACACCGGCTGGAGATAAATACTATATTGATTCTGTTGTTGACGGGATAGTGAAGCTTAAATTTGCACTTACTCAAGCCTTGGCTAGTGGAGATGATTTGACGCAGGTTGGAAACACTGGTGTATATAAGATTTCAATTGCTATTAATACGGCTGGAGACTTTGGAGTATATGTGAGCAACCCATCTTTAAATATGAGATTGAAAGGTATCCAATATACTTTAAAAGATATTGTAATCGAAGATATTGCTCAAAAATTAGACTCTTTAGAAACAGCTCTTGCTGACAAAATAAATAGTATTCAATCTACTCTTGATAATGCAGAGTCAGCTGAATTTACTGTATTTGGTGGTTAAGCTATGACTGAATATATTATACCCAGTGCGGCGGTAGACTTCGAGTTAGATTTAAGTGCTCTAAATCTTCCTTGCAAGATTATTGACCTCAGAGAGACGACTGACTATCCTGGAATCTCTGTATGTGAAAGTTTAGAGGATGGTTTAAAATTACTGTCACTTTCCGCTTCTGTTCTTTCGACGACACTAGAGAATAGTCTGTTTATTAGAGAGAGAAATGAAACAGAGGGTAGGTATTGTGTGTTAGGAAAAGAGGCTATTGACTTATCTTACTCAGATGCACCAGACTCTGAAACAGGGGCGAAAGGTAACCAAGCAATAGCTATTGGAGTCCAGAATAATGCCATTGGGGACAAGTCTATTGCTCAAGGGTACGGAAATATCGCCAAAGATATTGGAGATGTTGCGTTAGGGAACAGCAATAGTGCTGATGGAGCTGTCTCTATTGGGGTGAAAAATCGTGGAGAATCCAGCGTAGCTATTGGAGATGGGAACTCTGCACTAGTCGAAAGCGTTGCAATAGGGATTCTATGTCTTGCATCTACGTCGGGTGCGGTTGCGATTGGTGCTAGGTCTAAAGCTGAAGCCGAAGGAGCTATAGCTTTAGGTTATGGTTCTAAGGCAAAGAGCAGAGGAAGTGTCGCTCTTGGCTGGGGCAATACGGCAAGTGGATCTCATTCTTTTGCAACTGGCGATAGGAATACGGTAAGTGGAGATAATTCTTTTGTATCTGGCTATAAAAGTACGGTAAGTGGACATCATTCTTTTGCATCTGGCTCCCGGAATACGGCAAGTGGAGCTGCTGCTTTTGCATCTGGCTGCGAGAATACGGCAAGTGGAACTGGTGCTTTTGCATTTGGCCGTGAGAATACGGCAAGTGGAACTGGTGCTTTTGCATTTGGCCGTGAGAATACGGCAAGTGAAACTGGTGCTTTTGCATTTGGCTATAGGAATATGGCAAGTGGAGATTATTCTTCTGCATCTGGCCGTGAGAATACGGCAAGTGGAGATCATTCTCTTGCATCTGGCTACCAGAATACGGCAGGTGGAGCTTGTTCTTTTGCATTTGGCGAGAGGAATAATGCAAGTGAAACTAATTCTTTTGCATTTGGCGCAAATAATACGGCTTCGGGCTATAATGCTATGGTCTTTGGAAGCGACAGTAAATCACTGGCTAGACATTCTTTCACTCATGGTCGCAAAGTGACTAACTCGGGCAAATATTCAATGATTGTAGGATTTTGTGGAGTCAACAGACATAATCATGCGACCGGAGTAGCATATGCTGGATACAGAGTCGGAGTCGGAAGTAATGCCGTTCTAACTGCCTGTGCTGAATTTACCAGTGATGAAACAGAAGTATCAACGAATGATCTAACTCTGCTACATAAGTCATCTATGACAAGACTGGAATATACAATAACTGCATTCACAGTAGATATGTCAAAGCGGATGTGTATTAGTAAGGACATTCTTGTTTCAGTTGGAGCAGACGGTAATGTTTCTGTGGATTCAGAAGTAAATGAAAACATCTTTGTAACAGACGAGACAGAATGGTTGTTCAACATTAATGTGTTTGATGCAACAGATTCTGCTGATGCTTACCTGCAACCTTCTGTGGTGGGAGAGGCTGATACAGAGATAAACTGGTCTTGGTCAGTAAAAATAACAGAAGCTTACGCAGCATAAGGAAAACAAATGGCAAACTATGTAACTAATATAAAGAACCCAGAAATAATAGCATCTCTTCCAGATATCAGCATTCTTGCTGATCTCTTTGATGAAGGGCTGACAACAGATGGATTAAAAGGAAGACTTAATTCTGTTTCATTTAGAAAAAAGCTTCAAACGATCTTGTCTTTTAAAATGTCTGATACAGTAAGAGAGCTTCTCTCGTCACAGCTCAGGACTGGATACATACAACTAAAAAGAGATGAGGGCTGTAAAGTTGAGATCATAGATAAAGCAATCTTTGTTGACGATAAACTCATCACATACAGTATAGATTCTTTTGCGGACGGAATTTTTGCAGATGACAGTTTCTCGGCATTATTTTTTACTCCAGAAGTAATAGATGTGGTACTTTCATCAAAAGACAATTCTTTTATAGAATCTGTGCTTAAGGTTGGTAACTTTTGGAACAGAGCCGTTGAAGTAGAGAACCTTATTGCTCATTTGGAAGAAAACCATTTAGAGGTGATTACTCCATATATCGAAACTTTAGAGGTGCCGTATGTTAAATATGTGTGTTATAAGGCGGGTCTTGAAGTGCCGAGATATAGAGATATATCATTTATCATAGAAGACAGTCATGCAATGGATGCTATTGCTTTAGTTCCAGCAGCAGTTGCAGTAGAAAGAGCTTCTCAATATGGAATTAGTGCAAGGATATTGTATTCTTTTGGCAAACAGTCTCTTGATGAGGTTTCAGATTCAGAAGATGTTTTAAGCCTAATTAAGAAAGACTCAGCCCTAAGAAGTATTGTTGTTGACTTTAATGCTGTTCAAGCTCTTAAAGAAGGGAGCATTATAGAAAGATATATTTTAAATAATGACATTCACTTTGGACATATTGTATCTGAAAAATTAAAGATTGAAACTAGCATTAAAATGTCAAACTTATTTTTTGATGAGACATATGCAGAAGAACTGAAATTATTTATTGGTGACGATCGACTGGTTGAAATGTTATTTAGAAGTAATCTTTATCCAACTTTTGCTTCTGTATTCTTTGAGGTATTTAGCGGTCTTAATATAAGTGGACAGCAGTTTTCAATGATGGTAGACGACACTAATGGAACCTTATCTATGAGTTATGCTACTCGTGAATTCAATGCTAGACAGTTGCAAGTTTCTTTAGATTCTTTTTCTGAAACAAAAGCCAGTTCTATTGTAGATGTTGAGACAGAAAAAAGAGTTTTCTTTGTTCCGTATACTTTCTCGGACAAGACGGTACTCGCTACTCAGACATCTCACAAAGTAGAACTAACCAATCCAAATAACTATAACTTATATGGAGAATTTGCAGAGGATAGATTCAATACTCTTATCGGGTCAGATGGTCATATATTTGGAATTCAAAGTGATGGAAAAGTAGTTTCATCTAGATTTTCAATCTCTTTAAATCTGTCTTCAGAAAACATTTTAAGTATTTCAGTTCTTCCTCAAAATGTATTCATTATCACAGAGGAGACAATTCATGCATTTGGAAACTTTGGTGAAGACAAGGAAGATATTATTCAGAATGTTATTGTGAATAAAGACGATATTTTAGGACTGACATATTTCCGTGGAGCAGTAATTGCCTTAAAAAATGACCACACTCTTGTGACAGTTACAAAAGATGATTTAGTTCCTTTTCTTGAAGATGTGAAAGTGTTAGACCTAATGGTTATTCGAGATAAGCTTCTACTTTTAAAAGAAGATGGTGTTCTAATTGAATGGCAAGATGAAGAAACTGTTGTGGAAATTGCTAGTGATATAACAGCAATTACATATTCACAAATGGGCATCGTAGCTACTATTGTAGAAGAAGAAAGAGCAATCTTTAACTACGAAGACAGTTGGTTGGTTTATGATTTTAATGTAAATAATTTATTCGGAAACTAACCATGAATCTAGGATTGCCTTTCATGGGAAGTAATACGGCTGGAGTTATTGCTCTCTCTATGTTTGCGAACTTTCAAGAGGCTTCGGTCTCTGGTCCTAAAGAGTTTGCTATGTCTGGAAGTATATTTGAGAACGAAGTGCACCTTCCACTAACTACAAATCTATTGATTTCAGACAACCCTGTCTCCCCAAATATAGAGTTATCTATAGGCAGTTCTTTATATCAAACCGACTTTCACATTCCGATGACAATGCAGAGTAGGATGTTCGCAGGAAAACCATATATGGCAACAAGTTTTAGCGTCAACGAAACTTTCTTGGAGAATCTAAATATACAGAGTACCATTAAGGGGGATAAATACACTTTAGTTTCCCCCTCTGTATCTCTTGATAAAAACTCGGCTCGAATGACTTTGGGAGCGTATATGGAAGAAAAGAACTACTCTATGCCTGTTAAAGCAGATGTATATGCAACGGCTATTTCTATTCCTATTTCGATACCTGGTCATGTTTATGAAGGTGAAGTTCCGGAGTTCGTATTTAATGCAACAGTAAATGGTTCCCAAATTACGGTCGAGGCAGCTATTTGGAATGAAGATAATATTGTCCGAAAAATTAGTAATATTGACAAGGGAAATATTGATGGCAAGGTTACTATTTTTCCGAATTCTTGGACCTGTGCTTTCGTGAATAAACCACTTCTTGCAAATGGGAAGTTAAGCAGAATTTCTGATTTTGTATCTGAGCTAGAGGCAGTTCATGGAGCCGAGATTTTCAATGCAATATCTGTCATTGTTTCTCGTGATGCTCAGACTGGAGCAGAATACAATTATACAGTTCAAAATGATTTCAGAACAAAGAAGGGGTCAATCAATGATTTTTTACTTTGCTATGAGGAAGATAAAACTTTCCATCCTGTCCCTTTTATGATAAAATCTATCTCAGAAAAAAGTTTTGAACTAGACTGGAATGTATAATACACCAGATTTAGTTCTTTACATAAAAAGGACTTCATATGGTAATACAAGCACAATTTGCAAGTCAGTCTGAAGCAGAAATTTTCTGCAAGACTGTATCTCACCCTAGTCGTACAATTTCAGGCTTCCATACATCATCTATTGTATCGGAAGCAGACATTATCTCACTTCGTTTCGGACTACTCAGTCTATCTGACCAAAAAGAAATTCTAAATGCACTTCAGCAGATTGCAAGAGACCTTGAAATCAAAGCTACTTACGAAGTTGTAAATAATGATTAAGTTTGACGATTTCTCAATAGAGAGTGCTGAGATTGGCTATAGTTCTTGCTTTGGAGGAGTATGTCCTATGATAAAGACAGCTTCTGATAATCTCCTTGCCGGAATTACACAGAAAAAAAACCACGCCTATCTTCATGTTATAGCAATGGGGGCTGGGGATTATTATGGAGAGAATCGCAATGGGGATTTCTTCTACGAAAAAGATTTAATTACCTATTATAAGACATTTGAAACAGCAGGTGTTTTTGTTCAGCACGATAATAAAAATCCGGAAAAAAGCCTAGGTGATGTTGCTCTAGCTCACTATAATCATGATATGCATCGAGTTGAGTTAGTGATAGAAGTGTCTAAACAGAAAGCTCCTGAGTATTATAATAGAATAGAAAGAGGCGAGCGTTTAAAAGTTAGTATGGGAGTTAAGGTACCTTCGGAACACTGTTCATACTGTGGTGCAGTAACAAAAGGTTCTTTAGCAAACAGATGTTCTCACCTAACATACGAAATGCATCAACAAAAAGAAAATGGTCAAGTTGTGTATGCTATCAATGTTCCACCAATGAATTTTTTTGATATTTCATTTGTTTCGAAACCTGCAGACGACCAAGGACATGCTCTTTATCAAAAGGTAGCTTCGGAGCATAAAGAAAATAGCAATCTTCTTCAGGATAAAATTGCTACGCTAATTAAACATATGCCTGTGCTTAACACTATTCCAAATGCCGTGACAGACGAAGAGCTAAATGATTTTAAGCAGCTTGTTCCAAGTGGGTTGAGAGGGCGATTAATTTCGTCAAAAAGAATTATACTAAAGCCTTCAGAGATTATGTTTCTTGGGACAGATATGCCAGCTCATGATTTAGATCATTGTAGAGAGCATTGTGATAACGAAGACTTTATTCACACTTTAATGGAAAAGCTAATTAGCAATGGGAAAAGAAAGTGTTTCGCAGATATGCTAAAAACAGCAGAAGAAGATGATTACGATAATCCAATATTGAAAAAGCTCGTTACAAGAACATATCTTGTCAAGCAAGCTGCCAAAGAGGACTTTTATGGAAATAAGCAGATCTTAAGAGCACCGAATAGGAATAAAGAAAATAGACATCTTCGTTATGCACAGTTTCAAGTTAATATGTTTGACGGAAAAAGAGTTACTGTTCCGAGCTCTCCGACAAGATTAGCAGACAGTATCTTTCCTGTCGGGCACAAGCAAATCCCTGCATACTATACTGATCTTGTTGATGACGGATATGCATCTAATATCGTAGGGATTCTGCCTGATGGAGCAGAGCAATTAGTATATGCGAAGGAACGATAAGTGAAGGAATCTGTAGAGGGCATCGTAGAGGCAGTAACAGGCAATAGTATAACTATTGAGACTGAACAGGGAATAGCTCTCACACTTCCTCGATTTTATGGAGAAGTTCCTAATCCTGGGACGGCAGTGGTTATAAGTTATTCCGAAGGTGGACCACAGATTTCAATAAAAGCCCCTGTTACTAAAATAGCTTCTATAGATAAATTTCTCAACTTTAATATGTTTAGCTTCTCTGTGAAGACAGGCAATGTTGGAGCAGAGGGATTAAGCGAAGCGTCTGATACTCCCTCAAATAATGTTCCGTTTAGTTTTATTGATACACCAATAGGTTCCAAAACAATTATTGCTTCCAATGGTAATGTTTCGTTTGCCGGCCCAACAGCAGCAGGGATTGCTGTGTCTTGCGAGAATAAGCTGATACTAAGAGATACTAGCGAAATGGAACTTGTCTCACCACATTTTGTCTCAATGCAAGGAAAAACAATTATAGTTAATAGCTTTAAATATGACCTTATGGTTGAGATTGATATATCTAGAAATGCCGTTGAATCTGAGATAGATTTTATCTCTATTAAAGAGGAAATTGCTAAAAAAATATTATTTGGATTAGATGAAAAATTCTATACTTACGAAGAGGCTCTAGAAGATTCTTATGATTTATTTGAATACCCAGGCTTTTTAAATCTATTTGGGCTACATCTTGCTGAAATTCTGTGTGTCTTTTCTTGGGAAAGATTAAAATTTTCAGGGAATGATATGGTGCTATCTGGAGTGCTTGATGGAATTGCTGAGATCAAAGGTTTTCAAGACATAGCACGATGTGACTTCGGAGACGGAAAGATTAGGTCTGGGGAATTTTGGTTTACACCTAAGCCAGAGGGAGATACTGGCCTCAACTTCGCAGCAGTAGTAATTCCAACTTCCTCTGTTGATTTGAAGGGAAAGGTTCAAGAATGTATTCTAAAGCGAAAAGGTGAAGTGAAGTCTGTGTACGCATATAATCTAACTCTTTCTAACGGCACAATAATTGAATATAAAGCAAGAGCAAGAGAATACTCTTTTGATACTGCTTCTGTGAGCGACAGGATATCTGTTTCTTCCAGAGAGACAGGTTCTTATCACAGAAGGGCTCATAGCGAGATAGAACAAATGAATTTTGGGAAATTAGTGATAGGTGACTATATCTTTGATGCTGTAGATACATTGCATTCTTCAGTAGAATTTCAAAGTGATTTTGAGCTTAGCTCAACAGGAAAATTAAGTTTTAGTTCTGCGGTGGAATTATTTCTTCTTGGACAAGGTCGTGGACTAAGGATTGATGGAGAGGGTTCAACAGCTATCACAATCTAAAACTGTGATATAATTGCAACAACCAAAATAAATGAAGAAGGATAGAAACTATGGCAACAAATTATGAGAAAATTCAAGAGGATCTAGCAACTTGTAATGTTACTTTATGGGAGCCTCCAAGAATGGCTGACCTCCAGTTAAATCTATGTAGATTAAAATGTGCTGAACAAGAAATTACAGCCAAAGCTACTTCCCTTGAAGCAGTGAAAGAAGCTTTAGTAGATATTGAAAGCATCTCGACTTCAGATAGTGAAATTGAAGATGTTACTTTCTCTGTGACAAAATCAGATGGAGTAGCTTATGTATGGGCAATGATTCCAAAAGCAAGTGGAGACATTTCTTTTTCTTTAAATACTAAATCTGAATTTTTCGATAAATTCATTTTACCAGCTGTTTCTGTTGATATCGTTTCTTTAACTGGAGAGGGTGGATTGGCTAAAACAGATCACCAATTAAGAAAAGATAGACTACAGGCTCTTGAGAATAGTCCTGTCAATGTAATAGATACGACTATAAGTGCAGTAGCAAAATTACTAAGTATAATCACAGCTAAGAGAGAAACTCTAGAAGCAGAACACGAATAGAAAAGGAATTAGCAATGGACACTCTACAGGAACTCAATAAGCTTATGCCACAGGATATAAAGTTTAAGCAAAGTGATTTGCCTTTAACTAAGCCTATTATAAAAGCTAAGCTGACTCGTTTTGCTAAAAAGTACCCATCGCTATATGCCAAAAATATTCACCAAATTGGAAATCTAGGAGAGGAATTAGCTTATCTCTCCGGACACAATATGGGGCTCGCTGACTTGAGACTAGGTAACCAAAAAAGTATTGATAAGAAGTTAGATGGAGAAGAGCTTAAAATGAGAGGAATGTCTACTCTTCAAAAAAAGAAACATCTTCTCAATGCATTTAACCTAGCTCAGACTGAAGTGATGAAAAATACTGACAATAATCTTGTGTCTCAGGCCATATCTAAGGCTAGGGGAAACCCAGCTTCAGTAACAAGAACGGCTGGGGCGGTTGTCTATGCTGTAGATATGAACTCAGAGCCGTACCCATTTATGATAAAAAATTCGCTGGCCAAAGGACTTAGAGCACACGAGCAATATGCTTCTGGTGGGCAAGCCCGTTTTGCTGCCGTACAATCTGCTGTTTCTACATCTGAGCCAGGAGCTATGGGAAAAGTGTTAATAGCTAACACGGAGCATCTTAAGATTGCTGAGAAAGATTGTGGTACCAGAAACGGAATTCCTCTGTCTCTGGATGGTACAGATGCAATAGATAGATATGAAGCAGGCACCAATAAGTTGATTACTCCACAATATTTGTCACAACTTAAAAAGAGGGGTAAAAAATCTATTATTGCTCGTTCACCTAGAACCTGTCAATCTACAAAAGGCATCTGTTCTATGTGTTTTGGCTTAAATGAAAAAGGGCATCTTCATTCTTCTGGGCATAATATCGGAATAGAAGCATCAGAATCTGTTTCTGAAAAAGCTGTTCAGTTGGTATTAAATGCAAAGCACAATGTGTCTGGGAAAGCAGGGGGTTCAAGAATACCTACTGGATACCAAGCTGTAAAAACAGTTTTAAACTCTACGGAGACGTTTCCAGGTAAGGCAACGGTATCAACATTAAATGGGAGGGTGGATAAGATTACACCTCTTGCTACAGGTGGACATAATATAGAAATCTCAGGTCAAAACCATTTTGTGTCTCACGATGTCTCTCCAAAAGTTAAAATTGGCACTCAAGTAGATATGGGGGACATATTGTCTACTGGCATTGCTTCGACTAAAGACATGATGCAATACCGAGGTGTACAAGAGGCTAGAGCATACCTTTCTCATCAATTAGATAAAGCACACAATGGCTCTATTGACAACAGAAACTTCGAAGTAATTTCAAGAGGATATTTAGACTTAGTAAAGCCAAGAGGAATGCCAGGAACAACCAACTTGCATTCGTACGATACTTATGTACCAAGCTTATCTGGTACTCATGAATTAGTAATGAAGACATCAGATAAACAGCTGGTTAAAAAGCATCTAGCAGAACCTATATTGAATTACAGTCCAGGGAAACCTATTACAAAAGCTGTACAAAACAATCTCATTGACAGAGGTATCAAGTCGGTATTAGTGTCTCATACTGCGATGCCATACACCCCTGTGTTTAAAACATATGAACAGAAACCTCTATTTAATTCATCTCCGTGGCAAAGCATTAACTATCGTGGTATCAAAAAAGGAATTAAAGATGACCTTTTGATGGGGGAAAAAGAGGATGTAAGTAAGCTCAAATCAGATAGAGCTAAATTTACTCTTGGTATACTATGACGATTAATTTCTATTAAGGAGAAATAAAAAAATGATTAAGACAGCAAGATATTATTGGAGAACTTTGGTTAGCAGTAAAACGCTTATATTTAATATGCTACTCGCTATGGTAGGAGCAATTGAGGTTTATTCAGGAGTGCTTCAGGGATTCTTTTCAGACCCTAAGTATTTTGGAATGTTTATGGTTGCAATAAGTATGTTTGGTGCCGCCTTGAGATTTGTTACGACAACATCAATTTCAACGAAACTTAATGATAGATTTGGAGAAGACCAGTGAGTGTTATCGCAGCAATTGCAGGTTTAGTAAGTCTTATTTTTGGTTTAATAATGTCCAAACAAAAGAAAGAATTAAAGAAACAAGCATTAGAAATCAGTGAACTTACAGTTGCATTTGATGTAACAAAGAGCACACTGAAGAAAGAGCGTCAAATCGTAAAGCTTCATAAAGATGTTTCTCGTGTGGCTCAGCAAAATGAGCGTAAAATGAAGCTGCAGATTAAAGAGACTCAGAAAATATTAGAAGGAGCAAAAAATGGGCAAAAAATTACTATCAAATTGTAAGGTTGGATTGGTTGCGACAGGTTGCTTCGCTATGCTTGCTATCGCTCCTGCATTTATGTTCTCTGGATGTCAGAAGCAGATAGTTGTTACTCCTATTAAAACAGCTAAATATATTCCCTTAGAGTTTGAGGCATATGACATTAGCGAAAGCTTGGTGATTGATGCAGTTGTTCATCATGACGAGGTAACAATAAGCAAAGCAACTTTCAAAGCTATAGTGACTAAGATGACAGAGTTGAAACATCAAGTACTCATTCTTCAAGAGACTATTAGAATGTATAATCATGGTCTTTCGGAAATAAACAAACAAGAGGAGATGTAAAGTGGAAAATGAATTAGAAAAAATAGCTTCTTCTGTGGAGACTGATGGTTATTCAGAGGACAAAGAGCTTTCTATTGAGAAGATTGCTCAAGCAAACTTCTTACTAAGGGCTTTAGAAGATGATATAACAAAAGAAGCAGGTTTTGGACAGTCATTAGGCGAAGGCATGGCAGCCACTGCAATGATTGGACTGGGTGTGTCTGCTGCAGGTAGAGCGATAGACAAAGTCGAAAGTTCTTTAGATCAAATGAAATTCAATAGAAAAAAGGATCACTTAATAAGCTATGCTCGGAAGGAAAATCCTTCTTTAAAAGGTGTTTCGTCAGGGAAAATGAGTGAATGGCTGGATTCTGCATATGTGGTATCTCCTAGAGTTGCTAAGGATCCAGTGCTAGCTTCTACTTATCTGAATACTCTTCATGCCGTAGGTGGAGCAGACCTAAACACGGTGAAAACTTTAGCAGACATACAGCAGAAAGGCGGGAAGTCATACGATAAGTCTTATGATGCGTTAAGAGGGACTTCCAATACAATGACAGGACTTGCGTTGTCTGACCACAGTGCAGTGCAGTCATAAAAAAAGGAGGTTAAGAAGTGAATAATTTAGATCAAAAACAACCAAAGAAAAAGCCAAGCATATTTAAGAGAGTAAAGAACAACACTCTGTATACTTTAAATTTATCTAAGTATGATCCAGTAACGGGAGATAAAATTGCAAAGGAGAACGAGCCAAATCCAGAAAATGTAAAAAGAAGTAGGCTTGCATATATGGAAGCTGTTTCTAGATCCAAGTCGAACAAGGAAGCACCTACAGATAATGTAGAAACAGCTAGGGATGCTGGGCTTGGAGGTTCCTTGGGAATGCTGGGGGCTCATGTCTTAATGGGAAAATCATCACTTCAAAGAAAGGGACTTGTTGGAGCAGCTGCAACAATAGGTTCTGGCTTACTTTCTGTTTCTAAGCAGAAGTCAGAGTATAACAAGCAGCAGGCCTCAAGAGAATTACTATCTGGAGTAAAGACTGATCGAAGTAGTGACTACAAAAATTACCTAGATAAAAAATATCAAAGATAGTTTAGATGGGATTTATAAACACTGAAGGCTCCCCATTAAAACTCTTTCGAGATGTCTTGGCTGTTTACAAGAAGCTGACTCAAGAATCTTTGATTGATTCCACTTTTGAAAAAGGGATAGTAAAAATCAAAGATACTGGGGTTATCAAAATGGATAGGGCACCTATGATTATACTGCATAGAGGTGCTATTGGTCATGAGCCTCGTTCTTTGATGTTGAATGAAACAATAGGGTCTTCAAATGGTGGGAATCAACCTTTCTCTAATACCATACACATAATAGATTACCCAATCGTGTTTACTTGCTACGGAAATTCATATTTAGAGACAGAACAATTAGGTATAATAGCATTAGAAACAATATTGACCGCAGGACAAACCGCAGTATCCAATAGACATGAAAATATACTTGGAGCTGAATTTGTTTCCATGTCTGAAGCAGCACAGGTTGAAGGTGCAGAGTCTCAGCTCACGGAAGTCGTTGTTGTTGGCAAGGTCACTATCATGACTTCAGCTATTAGAAATTTATAATAATAAAAAAAGGAATATCAATATGAAAAACTTAAATATATCATCTCTAGTGGCTTCGATTGAAGCAGAAGGAACATCACCAATGCAAGCTCCTCGCTCACAGCTTGGAGAAAAATTAGCTGCCCGTGCAGAAGCTACTCGAGCCAATGAACCAGAGCTGTCTAAAGTTGCTTCTGAGGCAGAAGACATGGCCGCAATACTTGCTAATTCAATAGGTCTAGATACAATGAGTATCGCTAGTCAACTGCAGAAAACTGCTTCAGATATGTCTGAGGCTGAATCTCTTGAAGAGATAGTCAAAATTGCGAGTGATTTAGGAAATACAGATCTAGCTAACATTTCGACTATTGCAAATAAAATTACCGATGTTGTTTGTGCTCAAATAGAGAGTCGTACTTCAGGAGAACACTAATGGGTAGAGTGCAGCTTTTTGGAAATGATTTTATATCCAATAGTTCAGCTGTGTTTGTAGGCACAAATGGAAAATTGGCTATAAATAGAGCTACTTCAGATGATTACAATGTAGGCATTGTTTCTAGAGATGCTTTTGATTTTTCTTCTGGAAACAGAGCTGTTTCTTTTATTGTGAGTATGAAGAATTCTGCTCCAAGTGTTCGCTCTAGCCAGTTAGCTTGTTTCAGAAATACAGGGTCTGTCTTTCTGATGGACGAAGAGAAACAATTGTCTTGGTGCGGCTCAGAAGAGGCATTCGACTCTGTTCTTCAGCCAGACTGTGAAACTATGTCACAAAAGCAATGTACTAACTTTTACGGCATGACCATTTCATCTACGCATACGATTGTAAAGCAAGGTGAAGCATTCTCTTGCTCAGGAAGTGATCAGTTTGGACAGCTTGGGCTAGAATCTCTGGAGACAATAAAACAAGTAGCCGCAGGAAAAGACTTTACAATTTCTCTAGACTGGAGTGGCAGAGTAGTTTTATATGGTTCAGATAGAGATGGATTACTAGCAATACCTGAAGCAGTGTCTGACTTTGATGAAGAGGATAAGCCAGTATCTATCAGCTCGAGAGAAGATAGCTATGCTGTTCTACACAGAAACGGGACGGTTACTGTTGTTACTGAAGACGAAGTCTTTAAGCTAGATACAGACAACAAGATGATTTTACAATTAGGCTCTAAATACGCGATAGATACTGATGGAAATACATTCAATTTATTTGAAAAAGAAAGTCTACCGGCTTTATTTCTGAAAGTAGATAGTGCTGAGATACGAAGTATAGGGCTTACTACAAGTGGTAAAGTGTTAGAGTGGGGTGACGACATTGATGACTATAGAGAGCTCTTGATTTCAGATTCGAACTCTGTTATAGATGTGTATGCTGGAGAGAAGTTTTCAATAGCTGTTTTAGCAGATAGAACTGTAATATCTTCTGGTAATGTTCCTGATGATGTGCTTGAACTCCTTGACAATAAAAGTGGTTCCAAAAAAGTGACAATTACTTTTTCTGATTCCTATGATGATTATCCTATGTTAAGAGAGCTTGGTCTTTCTAATATTGCATTTGGTATCCAAACAGACACCCTGGATGATAAAGTTCTATTGCATCAGAATTCAGATGGTGAAAGCACTCCTGTCATGAGAGGGCATACAGAGTTAAAATCTGTGTTTGCTTGTCTAGGTGGCTTTACGAAAGGAACTGTTGTAGCCAAACATACAAGTGGGGCTACATATAGTCACTTAACGACAGGGGAAAAAAATGTTCCCGTAGAAGGACATTCTTTTATTGGAGAGGACTTTATTTCTGACAAAAACGAAAGATATAAAATTACAATAAGTTTCTCTCCTTTTGGAAAAACTATCAGTTTTAGAAAAATAAATGGTAGTTTCATTCGTGATTATCCGGTCAAAACTTTATCTATCCAGGAGAATGGGTATAGACAAGGAAGAGTAGCCATCTATATTAGAAATGCAAACAGTTTCGTTCTAGAAGAATGCTACATAGAAGACAGTATTCCTAGTGGTATTTTACCAGCGGAAATTATTTATCGAGATATTGATACAGCTGTTCTGCAGTCAGAAGCAACGAGTTTAATCAACGATATCGCATCTACAACCAAAGAGGCAAAAGTAGCTGTAGCTAAGCTTTCAGAATCTCTATTGGTTCTCAATTCTGACTACAAAAAGAATCTTAAGGAAGTTTTTGAACGCCTTGAAGCAGTTGAGGACTAACCTTTGAGAATAGACAACGAGTGGCTAATTGCTCATGTCCAGCAAGATAGAAGTATTAAAGCAATGCAAGCAGCAACATCATCATTGGTAAGCCAATATGATCGTCTGCTTGCTACCATTATGGCAGATAAAAGGAATTACATGAAAGAGAGTGTGTCGTCTACAAAAGACAAGATAATGACATCTAAGGTGAAAGGGTTTGCCGAACTGATGCCTTCTTCTGGTGTTGCAGACGGAGAAGAATTTAATATAGAAGCGAATGACATTCTGATTGAAGCAGAGATGTTTCTGGATATAGAGAATGCTGCATGGACAATAAAGAAGATTAAAGAGCAGATGAGTGACAAATTTGTAGCAAGAGAGCTTATTCTAATGTCTCCTGTTTTGTCTTCTTATTTAAGGGCTTCTAATATAGTCTCAGTGGATGCTCTCTCTTTAAGAAGTGATGTATTGGCAGTTGGAACAACAGAACATATTAGTCCTTTTTCAAGAGTTGACCACACAGACCTTTCTAATCCTAATGCGATAGTGAATAAGCAAGCCTTTGAGCGAGCGTTCTACACGGCTAACACGAAAGAGCCTTATGCTTCTGTCAATTTTCAAAATAGTATCAAGAATATTGAACTTAGTAATTCAAAGCTCCCATATATTGAGCAGAATATCTCAGATGGAGAGTTGAAAGGTTCAGGCTCTAAACTTTCTGAATATATTCAATTATCGGAGGGGAAGTCAGGCAGTCCACAAGTAGACAATATCTTTATTCTTTTTGGACAAGAGAAAGAGTATACAATTACAATAGATGAGACAGACTATACATACACAGCTGGAGCAGATGAAAATCCAGAAGATATCGCAGGAGAACTACAGGCTGTTCTTGAAGAAAATGCCGACCTAAATATAGATGTAGATACTGGATATTGGTCTCTAGTTTTTGAAAATGATGATGGAGACAAGCCTTTGGGATGGTATGCTGAAAGTACTGATGACAGCTTGGCATTTGGGGTGAGAATGGCTCTTCGCGATGAGGGAGGCGATTTAGAAATTGAGGTAGATCCTGATAACGAAGACGGTGTTTTGATTACTTTCGAAAATGATGGTTCAGACACAGTTTATCCATTTATGGAAGACCTAGTAAATCTTGTAAATGGATTTTCTGATTCAAAGATTAGAGTAAAACTTATGCCCGACTATGATGTAGAAGATGAATATGCGACAGTAGATACATTTGATTTAGAGATACTTGCATCAAAGATTTCAATAGAGGTGCAGAGCGATTCTGCTGTTGATTTACCAGATTCGTTCAGTATGATGCAAGAGCATATCTCTGACTATTCTGAGTCGTCTAGTCAGTCTGGAAAAATTGAAGTGATAGCTTTTAACAAAGATGATAATTATTCAATTACAATAGGTGATGTGGAATATATTGTTGATATGGAAGATGATGAGAATGCTTCTGTGGAGGACGAGGAGAGTCTAGCTGCTAGATTTATAGAGTTGACTCAAGATGACACCTTAGCTGATGTAACGAGAGTAGTAGCTACGATTATGGTTGAAGCTAAGAACGGAGGGGATAGTTTTGCAGTAGTGTCATCAGGTGAGCATAACTATGTTGTCCCAGTTATACGGGAAACTCTTTTGAAATACGACATTAGACAAAGCCTGCTAATAGGCTCTGGTAAAATCACAGGGTTGCAAAAAGCAGAAGGAAAAGTAAGATATTTAAACACTCCACTAAGTAAAGGGGATGTGGATGGATTACTTGATGCTGGATATTTATATTCTTCGGAAAATTTACTTCTTCCTCAAATTGATAAAACTTTAGCACAAGAAGAAAATGAGGTTCCGTCAGTTCAAAGAGTTGGAGCTTCTATAGAAAAAATTACAAGAGCAAAAACAGGAGCCATTACTTCCGCTGCTAAGAAGATTGAACAAATCTCTAAGAGTATGCCAGTGCTAGTAGACCCTTACTATGCTACATCTCAAGCAAAATCGAACAGATGGTTTTTTGTAGAGGCAGGAGGTAATAGTGTGGCAGCTAAAACATCTCTGGAAATTGCTTTACATACTATCGCTCCTTCTGATTTTGAACGGCTCGTATATCAGGATGATGCGGCAAGCTTCTCTACTGCAATCAAAAATAGACTTCCTAATGTAGGCCAGGACTTCGAGTCTCTACACAGCTTAATGACAGAAAAAGTTCCCTCATATAATGCATCTGGACTACATAGTCGTATGCCATCTTTTCAAGATATATTCAAAGGGTCTTTAATCGAAAATCTTAACAGCAGTCTTGGAGAAAAAGTAATGTATGGGTTTATTACCTATGCTCTCTTGCCTCAAATTGATAGTCTTGTTGATTTTATACTCTTAATGAAGCTTGGCATCCAAATGGATGATGAACTTAAAGAACAAAGGTTTATTGCTTTGGCTGGTGCTTATGTTGCGGATGCTTCTTCGCTTGAAGAATTTTTCTGCGACCCATACTTTAGTGATTTTATGTTTGGAATAAATGAAGAGGAAGAGGCTCCTGAGAATAATTATGGGTTAGGAGGAATACCTATTGATGGGACAGTAACTATGGCTAAATTGTATTTTAGAAATATGAGAACCCAAGCAATGCCTATCGAAGACAAGAAGCCTGTAACTATGTTTTCTGAATCGCTTTCTATTCTTTCTATTATGCCAACATTCTATATAGGTAGTATTCAGGGAGCATCAAGTAAATCAACTCTAAGCATTAAGGAAAAGCCTATTTATCAGGGTTCTGTACCAGCTGATCTTAGCTTGGAGACGGAGATGACATTAGGAATGGGGCAACTGGAAAATTATTCAACAATTAATGAAGACTTTCTTTTAGAAGAACTTATTAGAACAGGCAATTCTTCTACTAGAATAGAGGCTGCTATCAATAGGTTTCAGACAGGCTTTTCTAAAGAATATCAAACTTCAATCTTTTCTGAGATGATGAATTATATTGAAATAAAGCCCGATGGAAACATTGTCTCTATCAGTCAAGGAAAAATGTCACTTCAGATGGCATATCAGTCGTTCGTAGAAGAAAGTATAACTCCATATGTTTTTGTGTCTATGCTTGCCTCGTACGAGACTTCTTTAAGTCAACCAAAACATGCAAACTCTTATAGTGCATACTCTACACTCTCAATAAAAGTAGCCTTATTCTTAAAAGAGTCTGCTACTCCTTTTTCTGACTGGGAAGAGAAATACCAATCTCTAATAGGGCTAATCTTTATGGATGATGATTTAGCTGAAAACATACTTCCTTTTCAAGCTTTTCTGATTTGGCTTTCCAATTGTGGAATGGCAAATATGTTTTCGTTTGCTGAGGATATTCAATCTTCTGCACAAACAGTTCTTAATGCTCTTGATTTCTCTGAATTAGGAAATATTTTTCTTCTTGATGGAAAAGATACTGCAGTGGATGCTTCAGCCTCTTTAGTGCAAGGTAAATTAGTTATGGTTTATAATATATCGGAAATAGGAGCTTAATATGCATTTTAGAAAGCAGAAAACATTTTTATCTAGAACAGAGTTGTCATCTGAGACCAAAAGTAGAACATTGTTTGTTTCAGGAGACTCTGCAAAATTAGCCTTTTTGGATTCAAGAGAAGCTGTGCTTAATGGGGATCTTGTGGGAGTGGCTTCTACTACATTGGCTAGAGGAACAGCAGTTCGCTTACACGGTCTTCTGTCTAGTAATCTATATGTTGGGCAGTCATCAGAAGAAACTCCTGTCTTCTCGCTAATACTCAAGCAAGGCTTAGCTCCGTATGTGAATACTTCTATACCATCTCTTCCATATACATCTAGTGTGAAGATAATCTCTCAGGAGACAAATTCTTTCTCTTTAGTTGAATGGAAAGATGAGGATAGAGTATTCTCTGATTCTGGGGTTGTAACTAGCAAAGTTTTTGCAAATGCTATCGTTTGTCAAGAAGGAAAACCAGATCAAACTATTACTCAGGAATGTACAGTGTCAGAATGGGCACGAATTAAGATGACTGGAGACAAGGATGTTCAGATAACAACAGATGATACATATGTTGATGCTGGAGCAGAAAAGCCAGAAGATTATGTCTCTAGCCAATTAACAGTCGACAATCAAGTTACGGAAGGGGTAGAAGGAACATATCCTGTCATCTACACATTAGAGAATGTAACCGGCATTTTAGACAGACAAATAAGAAAGGTTGTTATTGTCAGCTCATAGTGATTATGATATAATCTGTGTTAACTTTTAAACAGGAGTAAATATGGCAGATTATGATTTTACATCATGGAGTTGTTCTAAAATAGAGAGATTTTTAGAAGGAAAAAGAGTAGAGTGGTTTGTGGATAATGTGAGCCTATCAGAATTGCAATTATTGAAAAGAAAACTATACGGCTGTAATAAAACTGTATATGCCAGAATGCAACGCTTCTTTGGATTGGCAGAGCAGAAAATAGCTAGGAGATGATAAAGTGGAATGGCTACAATCTTTATCAGCTAAAAAAAAGATAGTAAAGAGTCAGATTTTTGTATTTGATGATGAGCTTTCACCAGAGGATTATGCATTGCAAATAAATAGTATTGTTTTATCTAAGCATTCTTCAATCATCTCTGAGGAGAAAAACTGGGACCAAACAGGAATCCTTAGTATTTTATTAACTTGGGAAGAGGAGAAGGAATGATTTATAGCAATTTAGTTTCACTTCATAATGATAAGTTTTTTGCTGAGACATCTAGTCTATCTAAATTGGAAGACAACAGGGGAATTATTCTCTTGAAGAAAAGCAATAATAGGCGTGATTTCCAAAAGTATCTCAATGGAGCATTTGATGATACTTTTGGAAAGCATATTTTCACAAATCTAATGCAGTCAGATAGTGTTAACTTAAGCACCAGCGTTAGAGAGCAGGGAAGAGCTACTCTCTCGATACAGGTGGCTCTGCCTTCAAATAATAAAACTTGTGTTATTCAAGTTCCACACGGAGAATATTAAATGGCAAACATAGTAATAAATGCAGCAGTTTCCAAGGTTCACAAAGATAAAGCTTCAGGTATAGCAACTGCAATTAGGGATAAAAATATTGTAGGCTTTATGGATTTAAGAAATGTTATTTATGAGAATCAGACTAGGCATATCGCAGGGCTAAAATATGACAAGAATGAGAGAATGTTCTACATGGTGTCTCCAAAGAAAGCTGATGATGTAAATATAGGGATCTTTATATCTACTTATGACATTGAATTGGTACACGGAAAGATTATGGCAAAAGAGGAGCTTTCTGATGTTTATGAACTTCCTTCAGTTGCTGAGAAGATGAGTAGAGGTGGATACAAAAAATCATTGGACACCACTATTCAGAAGCGTGCAGAAGTATTTCCAAAAAAGGTAAATCTAAAGATATTGATAGCAACAGCAAAGGATAAGTTAGTAATAAGAAATAAAGCAGGATTCCTCTTTACTTGTGATTTTAAGACTGGGAAATGGCATACTTTAAGACCAGGTTCTAAATTACAAACTATCTTTATGATGGAATCTGACGATCTAAATATTCAATCCATTTTTAAGCATAGCCTGCCTTTTCCTGCCTTAGATAGGGGGATGTTCGACAAAGAATCTAATGCTTCAGAAACTTTTGACATGACGAAGCATATTTTAGATAATGTGTAGTCTAAGACCACTCTACAAAAGGATATAAAATGACTTTCGATTTCGACAAATACAAAGCGATAGTGGATTATATAAGTTCTAGTACAGGGAAAATCACAACTTCAATAGACAAGCTTATTGCTGGAACTATTGAAATGAGAAAGCATTCCACTGCGGCTATAATTAGATATAGTACTAACATCACTGAGATTTCAATGGGAAGACTATCAAATAAGATTGACAGCTCTCTGTGGCTAGCACAAGGGAAGGTGGCTCTGCATATACAAAATGGTGCAAGGCTTCTCTTTTCTGAGAAGTATATTTTCAGAGAAAACTCAATGCTTCCAACTAAGCTTCCAGCAGAAGCTCTTGAAATATTAGGTAAACAATTTGCCTCAAGGGATTCTGTGAAGAGTCTTTTTTCAAGAACATATTCCTCTTCTGTAGCTGATTTTTCTGGCGATGAAGTTCCAAACATTTTATATTTCCGAAATCATTTTCTAACGACAAAGGGGTCTGTGCTTCAAGGACCTCTTGAGGTATCCTCTGAACAGGTAACTGAAGATAATAACTGTATGTCTTATCGTATTGCGTCTAAACTAGCTGGGGTAAATAAAGCAACCCTTATCGCACGACTACAAGTCGACCAATTAGAAACAAATCTATTTATTGCTCAACAAGCAGTAACTATGGAAGCTGCTGTTGAAAAAGTCGACATAGACAGTGGCGTTTCTTTATCTGGGGCTCCCTCGGATAAATCACTAATCTTAAGAAGCAATATAGAGCAGGTAGCGGTCAAAAAAAACCTATCAAATATAAGAGAAGCAATAATCTCAGACAAAGAGTCTTTTTCTTCTTCTGATGTTGTCACGGAAGTGTATGCTAGTAAGGGTGCTGCAGAGCATGGAATAATTCAAGAAGAGTCAATAAAAATAGATGCTGAAACTCAGCCCCATTATTCGGTTGCAAGAATTCATCCATCTTTAGAGTATTCTTTAGCAGCAAAGCCTGATTCGACTTTGATTTCTGGTCTTTCTGATAGCCTCTACTCTTCTCGCTCACTTGATATGGAAAAGAATCAAATTGCATATGGACAATTCACTGCTATTGTCCCAAGAGTTAAGGGAGAAATTGCAGACGAAATATCTGCTGAAATTCTATCTGACCCTAGAGGTAAAGCAGCAGCAACGCTTAAGCTGGTTTTCGAAATAGTTGCTTCTCGTTTAAGAATGGAAAATCCAGAGCTATTTATGGGAAATACGGAACTGTCTCAACTAAATAATATAAAGGGAATTATTATGAAGCCAGGAGACACAGTAGCATTTAACAGAAGACCTATTTTGAAAGCAGAGAATAATGAAGCGGCTTCAGCAGAAGATATCCTTGCAAAAGTAGTTCACTTAGAGAAACCAGTTTTGTCTGCTAAAGTTGGGAAATGGAACTTTTAAATAAGCTTGTTGAAGCTGGAGACCAGCCTGGGATTTTTTCTTCAACAGTGCAATCTTTTCAGAATGGTATCGTCTGTGGGTACTCTCTGCATATAGACCATGCTGTAGATGCAGACATTGTAGTTCCAAAGGGGTATGTTCGAGTTTCTGTATCTGAAAGCATTTCAGGGGCTGGTATCACAAGACACTCAGATTACTTTCCGAAGCTAGCACTACTATTAGATAAGATGTTCTTTTTTACTCCAGCTTCTATCAACCCTACTATGGGAACAGTAGCAGAAATACCTCATTTCACACCAGGGGAAAGAGCGTCTCTTTATATGAGCATATTTGAAATAGAGACTACTCTTAGAACAATGCTAGACAAGCTCAACATTGTAGCCACTATCGAAACTAATTTAAGCTTCTATGAGTGTTTAATGCAGTTTAAAAAGAACTTCAAACCTCTTGGGCTAAAAGTAGTGGATAATATGATTGGAACAAGATTAACAATCAATAGTTTTTTTATGATGCTTTACCGTGGTTTTGAACTGCGTCTTGAAGTTACTGCAGATACTATTGTGTTGACTGATTTATTTCAAATGCTTAGAAGAGCAGACGTTATTTTGTCTGCAGAGGATATTACAGGCACACAAAACTATATAAATTTCAGAAAGATACCAAAGTATACGACCACAGCGATAGGTTCTGACGGAAGCATTTTAGATACTTCTCCTGTGGTCGCAGGGGATTTTTCGAGATTAACACAGACAGAAAGAAATTACAAATCTGATACACGAACACATGCTTTGCCTTTTGCTGATATGTCGTTATCTATGGATGCTTCTCAGGAAGCAATAGCACAGAGTAATATGTTAATAAGGGCTGCCATAATTAGTCCTAAAATTGAAATTGAAGATAAGACGGATCAAATGGGTGAAGCGACAGTGCGGGATTTAGAATCTTGTGGTTTCGAAGACCTTGTAGTAAAAGTTCCTGTCATTCAAAAGAAGTCAGCTTTTTTAGAAGAACTGCTGATACAAGCTCAAACAAAAGAACTGGAGAAACAGAAAGCGATAGAAGGAATTACTCCAGAACAGCTTGCTGACATTGACCGACAAATAGCAGCAATTAGCATTCCTCCGGAAAAAGCCTATGATTTGTCTGCTATTTCGGTTAAGCTAAAAAGTAACTTTTCAAAGTTTTTACACACTCTTGCTGCATACAGAGCTATGTCTGCTTCTATGTCTCGCTCACTTATGATGGAAGATATTACCTGTCCCGTGAACACTCCATTTACCATAGAGAGAGGGGAGAGTGTTGTTTGTAGGCAGAAGATTGCTAGCTCAGATGGTCAAACTAAACAAGATTTTATAAACATAAATTTACATGGAGCTGGGTTTGTTCAGTCGGTGAGTGTTGTTCAAGAACCTGGGATTAAAACCTGCACGATAAACTATATCAACTTTGGAGCAGCAGAGTATGAGTTATATTCAGACGAAGGAGAAAAAGAAGAATGAGAACACTTGAGATTATTATTGGGGACACTACCGAACTATCAGTCGAGATAGAAGATGGAGCAGAAGATGCAGATGAATTAAAGTTAACTATTTATGCAAGCAAGAGTCAAGAAGAAGGCTTTACTGGAGAACTTCTCTCTGTCGAGCCATCTTCATATGTTGAAGGCGTTGCCACTTTCATCTTTGAGACAGAAGGGCTGGCTTTTTCTCCAAAGACATTGTTTGGACGCTTTCATATTGAGAACAATAGCAAAAAGAGCAATACCTATTTCAAACTGAAGTTTGTATATTCTGTGCTATAATTCTGTTTCAATAATTCACACAAGGAAAATTCATGAGTTTAATTAGACGTAGAAAAAAGTCAATCGCAGGTTTAGAGTCAACTCTAGCAAAAGCAGTTCAGAAAGATCAGATTTCTTCTAATCTTGACGATATTTTAAGTGGCGGAGTAGACAATAAAGTTAGTTCAACATCTGCTATTCAAGCACTGTATGAAAAAGTAATCCAAAACATCAAAGATAATAAAGTAGTTCTTACTGATATTATTGATGATGCTGCTGAAACTGGTGGCGAAATAACTTGGTCAATAGATCAGATCAAATCGTTTGTTGCTTCTGTTAATGACAGTATTGTTGTTAGTAATCTTGCAGAAAGAGATGAGATTGAAAACCCAGCAAGTACATTAATAGCATTTGTTTTAGACACTGCTGGTGATGAAAGTCTTGGTAAGAGTGAAGGTAACCCTGCTTCATATATTTATGTTGAAGGCGATGGCTGGAAGCTAATGCAAGTATTAAAGGGAGATATTGATTTAACTCCATATGTGAAAAAAGATTCTATTGTAAATAACATCACTGAAGGTGGAGCTGGAGTTCCTTTATCGGCTGAGCAAGGTGTTGTTCTTGCAGCGATGATTGCCGAAGGAATTAAACTTGCTTCAGTAGAGATGGTTGTAGACGCTCTTGTTGTAGACGGAAATTATATTACTCTTACTTATGAAGCGAGAGGAGCAATCGTTAATAATACTATTGAAATAGAAGTTGATGATGGAATTTGGGATATTGTTGATATTGAAAAAGATGCAGACAATGCGAAAAAATACAAAATTCTTTCAGATAATGATTCTGAGTATGATGGAAAGAACTGTAAAGCTTCTTATATTAAACAAAAGTAATCTAGCCTCTCTTTCGTAACCCTTTGCGAGGCGTATTTTTTTAGGTATAATTACTTAAAAATTTCGCCGATTCGCATACAAGGGGTAAATCATGAATTTTAAAGAACAAGCTATTCAAATAGCATCCGCAGAAGACCCATATGGGGAATTTGAAAAAGCCGCATCCGAACTTTCAAGCAATCATAAAACAACTTTAGCACGAGAAGTAAACAAGCAATTCTTCCTTAGTCGACTAAACGGTGAAAATGAAAATATAGCTTTTGATATTATCCAGCCTTCTGCTTCAAGTTCTGTATCGCATACAGATATAGAACAATCCGTTGTTGAGAAAACAGCATCTGTTTCTCAAGACACTCTGCCAAATAAGAGTCACTTAGTGACGAGTGACATGTTCTCTTTAGGAGAAACAGTCTACAGAGGCAAGCATTCTTCGTCTTTTGGTGGAGCATCAGAACATCTTGAAAAAATAGCTGAAGCCCAAGTAGATGAAATACATCAGCAAGCAAAAGAGCTTCGTCAAGATAACTTGGCCACTGCTAAAATGAGAGTGCGAGCAGACTTAAGTGAACAACTAATGTTATGTACAGAGGATTTATGTAAAGTAGCTAGTGATGCTTCCGAATTCAGAAGTGTAGCCAAAATGATGTTAGATGTATCTCTTACGGACGATCTTTCTGCAATGGTAACGATGTTTAACGATACCGAAGCAAATATTGTTAAAGTAGCCTCAGTACCTCTCTCTTTCGACAAAGTAGCTTTAACAACATCATATATCCAGCAAATACTCTCTCTTCGTGAAAACAAAGAAGCACTTCAAGAAGCAGACACTGTTGAAAAAGTAGCATTTCTTGGAGCTTTAATAGGAGGGGTTGCAAGAAAAATAGGGGGTGGAGTAGCAGGAGTACTTGGAGGAACCGCTAAAACCGTACTAAAGCACCCCGGCAAGGTAGCGGGAGTAGGCCTTACGGGAATCTCTGCAAAGAGTGGTATTAACAGCTCATATAAAAAAATTAGTGGGCTATAGTCTTGAAACTAGCTAAGCTAAGAGAACAATACTCACCTTCTATGCTTTCAAAGATTGAAGCTGGTGTGAGAAACAATGTCCTAGAATTGTTTTCCGAGGATGAATACGAAGCCAATAAATGGACTATTGAGAACATATTTGTTCAGCCTGTTCTATATTCAACCTTACTTCAGTACCAGACGATATATGAGCAAAAGACTTCTGTGTCCGTAAAAGACATTTTGTCTGACGATGAAGCAACAGATGGAAAAAAGCAAGCATACTTGAGTGCATTCGCAGATGCTCTAAATATATCTTCGGAGGGAATGGAAGCTAGTGCTCTTACTACTGCCATTCAGAATAAATTATCAATCGCTGAGATTGACTTATTGCGAGAGATACAAAAGTGCACCAGTTCGTATTCTATTGTTAAAAACATTATTGGTGGAACTTCCAAACACAGTCACAGAAGTTCACCTGAGTATATATATTTTCTTGTTAATAAGTTCGCTGCTGTAGTTATTTCAGAAGGTTTAGTTCAAGAAGTTCCTTTGGTGGAACTGGAATCGCAGTCAATCACAGTTAATGACATGCTGAGATATAAGAACGCTCGCAATACCGGAAACCTATATGGCTATGTAGATGTATATATAGATTCGAAAATAACTTCTGAGCAGTTTGGGTTCTCTCTTGAAGAGGGCGAGACAAAGACAATATCTCTTCCTCTTAAGAAGTGGAAAACAATCAAAGTATCCTCAACCCAAAAAGAATCAGTAAGGTGTGTTTCTTTTGGTGGAACAATGGTTGGATTTGGGGAAAGAGAATTAGAGTTTCATATTACTGGTCCAGCCACAGGAACAATTAATGCGGATAGCTATGCTTCAGATTTAGATAAAGAAGCTGAGATTCGAGAACAGCTTCCAAAACTTGACATAGAGTTTTCTGGACTCATTCCCGTAGAGTTAACAATTGAACTGCTTAATGGCAATGCCGTAGATAAGATAGCAGAGTCTGTTAAGTCTAGCTTTTTTGGGGGCAATTGGAATAGTAGAATAGCCTCCCTGCACTCTCTATCCCTTCAGAATGGAAATGGCATACAAAAGATAACAGCAAGGGTGTTCGTGAACCCTATGCTTTCAAAAGAAATTGTTTTCTATGGAAATGCATTCTCTTTAAGTAGATATGGAATGCTCGACTGGATTGGGTATGGAAATACACTATTTAAAGTGAAAAGCTTAATTGACATAGAGAGTGGACATGCTACATCCTTATAATATTTTATATCCTACTCAGCATCAGACAGTAGAAAGTGACCCTTACTTTAAGGCCTTTAAAAAATATCTTGGAGCAACAGAAGAAATTATTGTAGCTAACCGTGCAAATGTTAAACAAGGCCGTATCATTATTCCTTGCCATATTGTTGACATAGATGACGATAACTTTATGTTTGCAGATAGAGATGATATCAATATTTCCTCTATTGTTTCCCAAGTTAGTTTTAATGGAGAGTGGGTTTTGTCCGACCTAGAGGATTCTATTAGTAAAGAACATGATTTCTATCAAATGGTAAATGATATTGTTTTTGTTGTTTGCAAGGCAGAACCTATTATTTATCATTCTACTGTCACTGGGGACTTGAGTGCGGATGGTGTTTTTTTTCTGCAGTCAACCTCAGAAAAAATCGCAACCATCTCCAACTTAGTCCTTCAATCGTCAATTTCATTTGAAGAGAAGATAGTAGAGATTCAAGACAACATTGTCACGACAGATAAAAGAATTATTAAATTAAACCACATAGATATGTTTCACTATTCAGTGGATGATGTAGTAGTGAAAGGTGTTTTCTTTGACCCTGTTGCAACTGTAAGCAACTCTGATGGCTATATAGAAATATCTCTGCCTAGTGACAAAATGTATCTAAAAGAGCATCTAAATTTCCAGACAAATATTTATTTCAAAGAGGTGTAATAATGCAAGACCCAATGGCTACACAAACTCAATCTAGCATGTATCTTAATCCTTGGCAATCAATGCTGTCTCACCCATCCATGATGGGTACTGGACCGCAAGGCTTTGTAGACCCATCTTCATTGAGCTATTATCAGAATAGTTACGGCAGCAATATGTCAAATATTGCGAGTAGTCAATATGGACAAATTCATTCAAACGCATTTTCTAATGCAGCATTACTAAATACTGGAATGGTAGCTCCAGGTGCAGGAATGAACATGTCAATGCTTAGACAGCATCAAGCAAATGCGTCAATGAATATGGGACATAGTATGACAACTACTGGTATTGGGCTAATGGGTGGTTTTGCTGGGGCTACGATAGGTTCACGGTTTGGTGCCATTGGTGGTGTTATTGGTGGTATTGTTGGCGAAGCAGCAGGTTCCATGGTAGGGGTTTTAGCTGAAGATGGTTTAAATACTCTTTCAGGAGTTCATCGCTCCATGGGACTATTGGCTAATCCAGACAGTCCCTACGGTGGTGGCTATGGGCATTCTACCTCTGATGCGAAAGATGTATATTCATCTATTCAAGATATGTCTATGGATGATATTACTTTTAGTCAGCAAGAAATTGGTCGAATACTTAACGAAGGCATTAAAACAGGCCAGATTTCTGGAGGCTCTACAGATCAAATAAAAACTAAACTGAAAGAACTGAAAGAGACTGCAAAAGGACTAGCTTCAATGTTTGGGACCAATGATATCTCCGAAATAATGGATCATATGAGAAAGCTAGGTGGAAGTGGACTTATGGCGGCGGATACAAAGCAGGTTGCAGCAGATGTTGCAGTGGCAGCAAGAGCACTCGGAGTAGATGCTCAGCAGTATGGGGTGGCTTATGAAGCAAGAAGTAAAGCTAAATCTGATATGGGGGGTCATTCTGAGCAAATGAACTTATTGTTAGATGCTAGGGTAGATGGCTTTATGTCATTGGGAGACAAGACCTCTCTTTTGTTTGGGGGGAGTAAAGATAAAAGAGCAAAAGTAAGCCAAGAACTATACCAAATAGAGGCAAACTTATTCGGCAGCTCTACCACAAGTTCAGTTTTATTGTCAGAGCAGAACACAATGTCAAAAGAACAAATAGTTATGTCCTCTAAAGCTTTTGCAAGAGAGTCATTCTTAAATAGTGACAGAGAGAATTTGACAAAAGAAGCTTCTTCATCAGGTCAGCCTCTTTCATCTGTTGTAACTTCTAAATTTGAAGCCCTATCGGAGAAAGAGAAGAGAAAGTTTTACGATATTGGGAACAAGAAGGTGTTGAGTAAATGGGAAGATAAGAAAGGTATGTACGAGGATGTCGTAAGCATTTCCCCCGATGTTTTCAGTATAAGGGAAACTGATGCATACAGTTCTTTTGATGCACAAGCTTTGAAAAATGCCACTCAAGATGATTCTAAATTTGTATTCAGTAATACTGATTTGGCAAACAAGAGTATTCACTCTGTTTTCAAAGCTATTCAGTTTGGCTTTGGGAAAGAAGAGTCGATCGGTACCGGGAATATCTCTACTGATGTATACAAATTAGCAAATGCAATGACGGAAGACATGAATGGTGGGGTTGCGAAAAAGGCACAGGACATTCACGACCAGATGAAAGCAGATCGTGAGCAAAAGAGTATCTTAATGAATACAAATAGAGCTGGATTCATAGAGAAGATATACCGAAAATACTCAAACAAGGCTACAGATTTTGTTGTAGATATTTCTACAAAAGCCATGTATGATGCTGAATTTTCTGGCACTGCAGAGAGTGACGGGATGTCTAAAAAAGAAATATTTTCCAAGTATTCAAAAGAGATCTCAGAAGGTAAATCAGGATTAGATAAGAGGTTTTCTTTAGATTCTATGCTTACTCAAGGAGGCAGAAGTTTTAGTGCACTTGCTTGGATGAAAGACAAAAGTGCTACAAAAGCAGACACTATTGTAAACTCTTCATTAGCTGCCGTAGGAGACTACCAAGTAGTAATACAGGAAAGTAAGAGTCAAGCACTAGCCCAATTGATGGCAGGAGAGTATAGCAAAGATAAACGTAATCATGGGTCAGAGACGAAAATGCAGAATCTCTTGTCTGTCGCGTCAGGTAAAATAAGTGTTGACGAGTGGGCAAAAAATAGGGATATCCGATCTAGCCAAATTCAAGAAGATGCGAAAAGCTTTAAAAGCACTATGTCAAGGTCAACAACAAATAGACATCGTCAGCTAAAGAACGCTTTGACAGAATTTGATGATACTCATTCATCGGGATATTTTAATGTGGCTGTGATGGCAAAAGATGAACTGTTTTATTCAGGAAGAAGGGTTGCAAAAAACAAGGTAGCAAGAGTAAATAAAAAACCAAAATATACAGAAAAAGTGAGTAGTTATTTGCAATCCATTAATCAAGGCTCTGATGATGATATTAAAACTCGATTGGAGTTTGCTAAGAAACTGGAGAGTGGAGAGTTAAAAAAAAGCATTGATGAAAAAGGCTTCAGTCAAGTAGTAGATGATTTTATGTCCTCAGATGCAAACAAGAAACTTAGTGGAAAGAGACATATTGCAGACAAAATCAAGAATTCTAATGGAGATATTAAGTCTCTATATTCGGATATGTTTAAGGATACTGCAAAAAGAGAAAAATTTAAAGCTGGTGGAGCGGACATAAAGTCTATGTTGGATTCTATTGGGGTGAATGTTTCTGGAAATTTGTCCAAAGATGACTATTTGGATACAAAAGATATGCTGAGAGATGGAAAATTTTCCAAACAAATAACACAGCTATTGGGAGAAGGGGTGGATGCAAAAAAAATACAGACGAATTTAGCTAATGCTATTGACGGAAATGAAAAAGCACTTGCTCTAGCAAACTCCCCTTTCGCTGGACAGGTGACTCAATTGTATGCAGCAGATAAGAACAATAGTCCTCTTCAAAAAGAGGCTAATCACAGCCTGAAATTCAGAAAAGGACTTGTGGGCTTCGGAGAATTATCACAAGAGAGAAAAGAGGCTGTGTTAACTGCTGCCAAAGGGGCAGCAGCTGTCACTAAAGGTGATAACAGAATTGAACATGCTTTAAGTATTCGCAATAAACTAGATAGCTATTCTGACCTTGATGAGGAAGAAAAAATAATAGCTACCAACCTCTCTTCATATGAAGATATTGGAGATGTGGATCTAAAAAACCTGTCTTCTTTTGCTGCAAGCACAGATATGAGCGGTCGTTTTATGAAAGAAATGAGGACAATCACAGGGCAAAGCTTAAGAACAGAGGACGACCAGGGGCATATGAGAGATGCTTTTGCTTTATTTAAAGAGGAAGAAGATGGGTCTTTTGATCTGCGAACAACTTCTGAAATGAAAGAAGTGCTTGGCGGTGACGGGAAAATGTCAAGCCATTTCAAAGACTTATGGGAAGAGAAATTTAATGAGTCTTACAATGAAAAGAATGCATCTGAAAAAAAGATAAATTCATTTCAATCTTTCATAGCTGAGAATGCTGGGATGGGAGGAAAGCTAGATGCTTTTGAAAGCTCTTTAAATGGAGGAGCTAGTATGAAGGCTACTGAAACGCTTTTAACAAGTATTGATTCGACACTTGCTCAAATCGCTAAAAATACAGAGAATAAAACATCAATTAAAAGTACGGAATAATTATAAGTATTTTTATGTTATTATTCAGACATATTCTGCAGGGTTCTATTTATATCTAGACCTTGCTACAAAACAAGGAGTTTATATGTTAGAAGCATACAAAGAAGTGATTATTACAAGAAGACTTGGGAACAGTAAAGAAAGTGAAATGGGGGCAGTAAGAACATCCTCTGAGAAAGCAGAATCCCTTAAAGTGGAAGTGCTAAGTTCAAATGTGCATATGGTAAATGCTGGAGACAAACTTTTGATTGCAAAATACTCCGGAACTGCAGTTACTTATAAGGGCGAGGATGTTGTGTTTATACGAGAAGAGGATATCTTAGCGTCAATTATAGGAAGAGATGATGCATAGAGACCTGATAACTTCTGTATTTCAAACGGCCGCGAGAACAGTTGGCTCAACATATGGTCCAAATGGTAGTTTCGCAATTTTAACGGATGGGAAAAACTCTGTAGTAACCAAGGATGGCGTGAGTGTTCTTCGTCATATGAAATATTCAAGCAACGTGGAGCAAGGTATATTTGAAATTATCAAGGAAGCCTCTCTTCGGACTCTTACTGAGGTAGGTGACGGGACAACAACAACTATTCTCTTGGCTGAAAATATTTACTCGCTATTACATCCTGTGGACTTTCACAAAAAAGAAGATATCCTAGCTAAAGCAATTGCTCAGCTTTCTGATGTGAAGAAAAAGGCTTCCCAAGAGGACTTATTCACAGTGGCAATGACTGCAACTGCAGGCGACGAAATTTTAGCAAGAATAGTTGTGGATGCTGTAATAACATCTGCTGAAAAAGGATATTCTAGTGTCACTGCCGAAGCTAATTCTGAGAGTAATACTTCTATTCTTGAAGAAGAAAGACTTGGGTTTAAGGGTACTTTAGTGGACAATGCTTTTTATGATAAGTCAGGCGACTTTTTAGAATGGGCAGATGCAGTTACCATTGTATCTTTGTCTGAAATAGCAGGAGAAGAGAATGTTATTTCGCTTGTAGAAAAATGCCTAAGAGAGGGGATTGAGAAAATTATGATCCTGGCACCAAGCTTCGCACTCACTGCACTCTCTGCAATGGCAGTGAATAATCATCTGGTTCGATTTGCTCCTATTGTAATCTCAGCAGGAGACGCCGCTAAAACAAAGCTTGCCCTAGAGACATTGGCTATCTCTTTAGAAGCTACAGCGATAGGTATAGAAACTGGAGTGGAGTTAAGAGACGCTACACAAACACATTTTGCTCAGATAAAATCTCTTTCTTTTCGCAATTCACATATATCTTGTGAAGTGAAATCAACTGATGGTGGAGAGGTTAGGAGAGAGTCTGCTCGAATACTTGCTTTAGATTGTCTAGCAAAGGCTTCTGATGACGAAGAGCGAGATATGTATAGAGTAATACTTGGGATCTTAAATAGAGGAAGTATCACTATTCAAGTAGGAGCAGCTAGTTTAGGTGCTGCTATTGAAAGAAAAGATAGAACAGACGATTGTGTTAATGCAGTAGAGCTAGCCTTATCTGGAGGTGTTGTAGCTGGGGCAGGAAGAGCTTACGAGGCAGCTCTAGCTAATCTTGGTTACGACACTCCCTTTGGAGAAGCATCAAGTGCATTAATTCTTCCAATAACGAAGAGCACTCGCCCTTTAGATCCATATGCTGTTGCTGAAACTGCTCTTACTCAAGCAATAGAGCTTGCCTTTCTAATGAAACGGTCAGCAGTAGTTGTATTAAATAATAAAAATAAGGAATCTTAAATGACGGCCAATGCAAATATTCAAACAGAAAATCTTGAAGAGGACAGCATCTCTAGTGATGCTATTGATTTTGAAGATAGTTCATTTATAGCAGAAAATGACCACTCTCAAGAAAATCAAGATACGCAAGATACACAAGATGACACTCAGCCTGCAGAAACTAAGGAGGAGAAGAGTGAGACTCCTCCTGAATCTGAAGCTACTAGAATGGAGAAGCTCATGAAAGAAATAGCCAGCCAGCCGATTGAAGTGGCTATGGCTAATCTTGAAGTAAGTGAGCGAGAGCTTCAGGCTGCGGCAGAAGGAGTGTTTTCAAAAAAAGGTTATGCTCAGAGGGCCTTTACTCTTCCTTTTGGGGGAAGTATTGTTTTGAGAACAAAGTCTGTAAACGATTTCATTGATTATACGAACTATGTTCGAAGATTACTGCTAGAACCCATTTCAAAGAATGAGTACGACACATATACTCAATTAAGAAATTTAGCCTATGCTATTGTTGAACTAGATGGTGAAGATTTAACAGAAATGGATATTGAGGAGAAATTCCAATATTTAAGAACATTGAGTGATGCAAAAGTAGCAGCTATAATCACAACTACGGTTAAATTTTGGAGAGTCTCTCACTTGCTTCTTCATCCGGAGTTAGTTCCTTTTTTGTCAAAACAGCCCAAAACATAGTTCTTTGGGCTCTAAAAAGATTAGATCAAATGGATGGACCTCCACAAGACGGTTTAGAAAAAGCTCTCTTTGAAGCATTGATGATGCATGAGCGGTCCAGACAAAAGAAGATTGCTATCTCAAGCTCTCTAATAGGGGTGTTTGGTAGCTTGTCTACCGAGTCTGCTGACTACAGCAAGAATATCGGAGAATTAATAAGAGATATATTGAAGGAGAATTAGTGGCTAGCAATAAGCAGATTGTGGAAATTCCTGATGTTGGAGCCGTGGGCAGAGAGTTAGGAATACAATTTGATATCAAAGAAGGGTATTATGTTTGTGGGAGAAACTTTTATAGAACTTTTTCGTGTATGGTTGAAGAACAGTTTGACATACAAGGAAGAGCAGATGAAACACTAGACCAATACTTTCATAAACTCAGGGATACCCAGTCTCTCGAAGCACAAATTAAAAAAGAAAGATCATTAAATCTGGAACCTTTTACTGAAATTCAATGGCAAAGTAAAAAACTGAATATATTTCAAGAAACTGACTTGGAAAAGAAAGGTCACCACGAGTGTTTCAGAAGAGATACTGAGACCAAGGCTGGAACTTTTGTAAAGGGAGATGTTGTATTTAGAATAGTTAATTCCAAAGGAAGAGAGTGTGGTGTTATTATCACAAGAAAAGGGAAGCCTTCGTTTGTAGAGTTTCCAAAGAGTGAGTTACTTCTTCCTATTAATTACTCAGGCACCGTAAGGGAAGCTAGGTATTTTAACACTATCTCGAAGGCAATAATAAAAGGTTTTGCTGAATTGCCAATCATAACAAAATCATTTGGATCCAATATCTTCCTTTGTGTCGCATTAGGACTTGTGGAAAATATAAGAGTTGGGACTTTGCATCTATGGTCTTTGGCTCAGGTTCTAGTCGAGTATCCGGATATATTTAAGTATCCTCGCTTTACTATCAATGGAAGACAGCCATTAGAGATGATAACTACTCATTATGCTAGATTTTCTGGTGAAAAAAAAAGAGAGATTACAGGACAGCTTCTTGAAGTATATGCAGAAAGAAACCTCCCTATTCCAAAAGAGATGTCTGCTTATATCGTTCAAGATGGAATGCCTAAAATGTCAAGGAAGCTTCTCTATGAGAAGATGAGAAATGCTCTTGAGATAGCATTTACTTTTTTCTATCAAAATGGGTTTTTTTGCTATAAGGAAAAATTGACTGGTGATGTCATCGAGTTTAGCTCAGATAATTATAGTTCAGAATCAAAAGACATTTCAGAAAGGCTTAAAAGATACGCTCCTATTTCCCAGGGCTTCAAAAGTTTTACTTATCAAGAAAGAGTGTTTACTATTGCCCATATCGTGAGAGAGATTATATCAGAGACACAAGTGATAGAGAATCACAAATTTGAGCTAGGTGAGCAGATGATTTGGATTGATTATGCAAGAAGTGTTGTCGGATATAAGACAGATGGTGTAGAGCTTGTGGAATTCAAAAGACTTGCTTATCCTGCAAAGAAACCCAGTGTCACAGGCGTACTTAAAAGGTATGATATGTTCAGGCTGTTATTTGCAGATGAGGAATCATTTTTAGAGTTCTTAGCTATTTCCATAGCTATTCAGGTTTGTTTAATTATGAAGATACATTTTCATGTTAAAATTCCAAATACTAATGCTAAGCATAAGTATAGAATAAGTCAACTGCTCCGTAGTGCAACTCTAAATCCCTTGAGGCTGTCTTTTGTTACAATAAGAGGGCATAAGCCAAAACTTCGGGAGGACAATATATCTCTAGATGAAAGTCTTTTCAGTAATTATATGGTAACTTTTGATGACTCTTCAGATATTCCAATCAAGTACGATAGCATAACCCAAGAGTTTGAACTTGCAAGAAGAATAATGATGTATATCTCGAGATGTGGAAGTCCTTTTCATTCTAAATTAATCACTGAAGTGCTACAATATATAGCACAAACATATCGCAATGAAACACACGCCGACAATACTGTTTATACATTTGATATGGTGCGTAAGATTGTTGATGTGATATGCGGGCAACAGCTTCGCAAAAGACCAACTAAAAAAATAAAGGAATAATCTTGATTACATTTGTAGGAAAAGTAGCTGATTTTGGTGATGGATTTACACAAACAAGTGTGCAAATCTTATTGGTAGATAAAGCTAATAATATAAACGAATGGTCTCCTATAGTCTCAGTATCTGATGAAGGCGTTTATGGACATACATTTATTCTTGATGGCTTGATGGACTTTGTTTCATCTGAAGCAAGAGCTGTAGTTATAGCTTGGAATGACAAAAAAGAACGAAGTGCTACTCACGAAATGCTCTACAGTCAGGTTCATCATGTTCCGAAAGAACCATTAGTGGTGACTGATATTACACTAGAAAAAGCAGCAGAAGCTAATCATAGACTCCTGAATGGACTAATAAATACTGTTGAAGGACTGACATCAGAATATCAGCCTGAAATAGACACCCCTAACCAGCTCGCTTATTTTGAAGATGAGCCGATTTTCAATCAGACAAAGCCTATTTCGTTTCAGATGAAAAGTAGGGGGGTGTATATTGATCCATTCCCAATACTGTTTGTTAAGGCAGGTAGCTACCAAATTCCTATCAGAGTGAGCTTTGCTGGCGGTAGCAAGAGGGAAATGATTCTGAATGTTAATGTTGCTAAAAAAGAGGAAGAGGTTCTAGTCTCATTAGATGACATAAATATAGACAAAGGGCTTTGTTTATTTGCAGTAAAGAACAGAGGAATTAAAGATAATATTTTTAGAGCAGACTTGTTTACTTCAACAAAATTTAATTTACAGAATGTTGATTTTATAATAGATGGCCAAAAGTATTCAACAAATGATCTTTCTCGACTTGGAGTTCAATTCTTACTACCAGACTCTGATGAGGCAAAGGTCGAAGTGACCATGATTGCTTATGGAACGGTCAATGAAGGATCAAAACTAGAAACATATGAGTATACACAGGAAGTCCAGAGATACAAAAGTCTTGTCGGAGATATGGCAGTCTCTCTTGATGCTGACTCTGGTAAATATACTGCCGCTGTGAATTTTGAGGGAGGAGATGATATCTCTACTATTCTATGGCAGATTGTGTATAAATCTACTGTAATCGAAAAGGTACTTAAGGTTACTGATGTAGACTCTAAGGCCTTGATAAACATTCTGTACCAAGACTATGCCTCACCGGATAAAAAGAGTATAGAGTTTGAGACTATTAAGCCTGGAAACTACGATATTAATGCATACGCTATTAATTCAGCCGGAGTATATACAAAAGTCTCTCATTCTCTTTTTGTTCCAGGAGGAGACGCTGAAGAGGACGACATTGAAGTTGGAGATAGCATTACTATTGGTTGTGTAAGTGATCACGGAGAAGTTCCAATCGTTACTGTGTACCGACTATCCAGAGAAGGATATATAAAAGACACTTCCACTCCTATGGACCATGCCTTTGAGCAAACTTACGTATACGACCATGTTGCAGAATATGCCGATAGCTTTTATATATTTAAAGTTGGTGAGAGTATAGTTGTAAAGAAAGTTGGAGCTCCAAGAGGCTGTATGGTTGTTTATGCCAAAGGTCTTCAAGCCGGTAGAGAAATTGCTTTCCAGCTTCAGGACTTTGAAGGAGAAACAATAGATGAAGGGATACTAGATGATTCTGGATTTGGAGTCTATTATAAAGTTATGTCTGAGAATGTACGAGGTGTTCTAGTTGTGGGCAAAACCAGACGAGTAGTGTAATATGCGATATGCAGCTTGTTCCGCAAAAAACCTAACTTCTAGTAAGATTAAGGTTCTTGTGGCGGACAGTGCTGATGTCATCGTGTATCATATTATTCAAGGTCAGATTGCCGAAATAGACCATACTGCTCTTGATGAAAAAGATAACAAGACAATATTGACATTTCCTGTTCATGAGAGAGGGTACTATATCGTCAAGGGTCATAAAACAGTTCAAGTATATAAGCAAGGTACTGTCCCTTATGTAGGCTTTGTGATTTCCTCTTCTGACTTAGAATTGGACTACCAAATTTTAGATGCAGATATGCAAGAGAAAGACTTAGCTGTGCTAACTCTTTTGCAGGACGGCATTATTCAGATTTCTCCTAATGGGTTGCGATCTTTTTTTGTGTTAGTAAATGAAAAGATGTATTTCTTTTGTCCTAGCTGTGAAATCAAGAAAGAAACTTCTGCTTCTTGCCCAAAGGCTTCACTGTCTATAAAAAACACAGGTTTCAGTATCTCATCTTCAGGCTCAAAATTAGCTGTATCTTCAGAGAAAAGTAGCAAAACAACTCTTTCAGTCAAACGAATGCAAATAAAGGAGCTCTAAGTTGACTAAAAATAGAACAGTGAAGATTTCTACGAAAACATATATTACACGGCTTCAAGTGAAGCCTCCAATCACTCACGACAAGATATCTCTCAAAAAAAATAGTAATTTTTCTTTTCGAATCTCTTTTAAATAGAAATTTCATAGAAAAGATACTATAATTAACTAAATGCAAAAAAAGGATATACCTATGAATTTTATAAATCATGTAGCACAACATTTGGATGCTTATTCTGAACAAGAAGATACTGGCAGTTTTATCAAGGAAGCTGCGGAGAACGATGTAACTTATAACGATATGGTTGCTCTAAACAACCTCCTTAATGGAGATGCGGCCACAGGCGAGAACATTATTCAACCAAATGGTGAAATAGCCGACAGCAGAATTAATGTTGCAATTATGGGCTATGAAAAGATAGCTAGTCAAAGTATCACTCAAAATGAACTTCTTCAAGAGCTAAATCAAGTTGGTTTAACGGGAGAGGATTTTGATATTGTGGCAGGTTTAATTGAGAAACAAGCTTCAGATCGTTTGGAAGCTGAATTCATGTCTAGAATGGACGGTATTCACGGAGGTCTTATGACAGCCAATATTGACCCTATGGAAGCAGTACATTTTATGGATTCTTTTGCCCAGGCAGAAAATAATGAAGAGCAAGACAAGGTAGCTTCTGAATATCCACATTACTCAGAAGCAGACCTGGAGGCGATCGCTATTGCGAAAGTTTCTCTTGATGAGCTTTCTGACACGGGAGCAACAGAACCTATGCATTATTTTTTAGCCGCTTCACAAAGAGAGGTGTAAGAAATGACTGCTGAGCAAGAACAGATAAACAAAACAGAAGGTCTTGTTCGGGCTGTCATTGATATGATGGCAGGAAGACAGTCTGACTTTGTAGATGGAGAAAAGCTAAAGAAGTTTCTTGACAACTATGCTTTCATTGAAGCTATTGCAGAGAATCAGACGATTGATATTTTCCTTGCTAATGTTACTCAAACAAAAGCACGCTTCAATCAGGTATCAGAACGTCTTTCTGGTTTACTAGCTGCTGCTGAATCCGAATCTGATAAGCTGATTTCACAGATGGGAGAAGGCTCGTCAGGACTAGCATTAAATTTGGCTAATATATCTTTATTTCAATCAACTGTAGCTGATTCTTATGGGTCAATATTACAACACTTAGCAGATATTGATATAACTGCTAAATTAAATCAGATGGATTCAAGTCTTGCTGAATCTATGGGGCTTATAGAGGACATGCGTTCACAGAGAACAGAAATAGATGCTCTCCTCAGAAAAGTTGCAGACAATAAGGCCTTGATTGAAAACATGGATGATGTGAACTCTACTCAAACTTCTCTGATTGAAGATACAGGAGTAATGCTACTAGAATTAGAGAAGCAAATAGAGAATTATGCATTTTATTCGGAAGAGTTTGATAAGGTCTATGTAAATGCCGTTCAATTTGTAGAGAAGTTTGCCTCTCTTGCTAAGCAAATAGAGCATGTGTCCTTGAGAGACGATAAGTTAATATCACTAATGCATAATGTAATAGAGAACTCAAGCAAAGAGCACTTAGAATTACAACAAATAATTGCAGATGCCGGAAATTCTATAGAACAACTTGGATTAGGTACAGCACAAAGGCTTACAGAGATGACTCTTTTTATCAATGAGTTCAATGCTATAGGTCAAGCAATCTCTTCTTTTTCTCTGGACTTTGAAAAGCAAAAGCAAGATTACAGAGCAATCACTGTGGAATTAGAATCTACAGAGTTTACATATGGTAAATAATCTATGAGACAGTTCTCATACAAATACAAGTCTTATATGATTAACAAACATGGATTTGTCAATATGATTCCCCATGCTAAGTTTTTTCATGACTACATGGGATTTACAGGTAGCTTAGGGCTACCTATTTTTCAAACTTCTGCGAACCCAATGTATTCGGCAAATTTTTGCAAGTTGTTTACCGACCACACAATGTCATTTAAGCATAAAGTAGAATTGTTTTTTCCTGAGATTGAACAAGGGGTCTTTCTTGTTTCTGATATAAAATATGATGTCCTTCAAGACCCTACGGATGATGTAACAGTAACTCACAGTGTGGACTTAGGCGGTCAGTACGAAGAATATGTTGTGATAGAGAACTTTACTGCTACTTTTGAAATTGAACTCTTTGTTGATTTTGGCAAAAGACTTTCTATACAAGCACCATTAGAGATAAACTGTGCATACATAGACATAATCCTGTTTAATCAGAGAATTAGCTTGACTACTCACGCAAACAATATCTTCATTCTTCCATATTTAATGTCGTATAAGACAGATTTCCCTCCAGAAGCAGCAAGACAAGACAACAGTTTCTCAAATATTTCTACAAACTCAGACTTAAGCTATGGATTTATTCTGTCAGATAGCTGTAGAGAAGCTCTGCAGAGAAAGAAAATATCCTTTCAAAAATTAGATATGGAACTCTTTGAGATTAAGAGAAAAGCAACAGAGTTGGAAGTACAAGCAGAAAAAGATAATCCAATGGAAGACATCTATAGTCCAGAAACTCAACCCAAGACTAAAGATAAGTTTACAATTTCCCTTCCTCAATCACTGTTTAGGGATAAGATGGAACTGTACGGCTTCCCTCTGTTTAACTCCGAGATTAATCTGGAGTGCTGTAAGTATTGGGAAGGAGCACTGTATAGTGTTTATTTTGGGTTATATGATGTTCCTGTTCTATCAGAAGGAAGTGATCCAGTAAGCTGTCTTAAAACCCCGAAAGAATGTCAGGAAACACCTCAGTACGAGGTTAGAAATAAAGTTATAGATGGATTTATCACATATTCTGATTTATCTTGGGACGAGCTAGATAGCAGAATACCAGGAATGATAGACCAACCTACTAAACTAGAAGCAGAAAAAGATATGGAGATATAATGATAGTTCTACATTCCAAAATCCCTTCGTCAGGTTCTTGTAATAAAGGAGAAGACAAAGAGGAAGATAGTGAAGAAAATAAAGAGGATGAATCGTGTTCAAAGAAAGAATTGCCTCCCAAGTCTGATACAAAGAAACAGAACAAGAAGGCTGACGATGAAGAGGGTGATGACGAAGAAGATTCTCCCTTGTTTGCCCAGGACGGATTTTCATCTGTAGTTCCAGTTCTGCCTTTAGGTGATTACACATTTAAGAAAGGCGAGTATATTAGCTGTGAGCTTGAAGCTGTAGATATAAGTAGTATGACTGTTACTTCCGCTGTAGCAACAGTTTCTATGTATACCCTTGACAGAAAAGAGACTGTTGACTTTACTAAGCAAGAACTCCTTTCTGGAGTAGATTCTTTCTTTGAGACGGTTATCTTATCTGAGGAGCAAGATTTTGCAGCCTCGAACAGTTTGTTGTTTGGGGATGAAAGTGTCTCAATATCTTGTGCTTCCAAAGAAATTGATGTTGAGTGCAAGATAGCTTCTTGTGAAGATGACAAGGCAGTCCTTCATGTGATGATGGATTCTTTACAGTCCGAAAGTGAATGTGATTGGGAAGAGATATGGCAGTTAATCGTAGTAGCGGATGCAGAAATGGGAGACGGCACAATAATGGAAGTTGTGATTCCGTTTAAACTTGAACTTTTTGCAAAAAGGATAGTCTTATCTTGTGATGAAGCAGACATTCTTTACGGTGATACAATAAAATGCTATAACGGCTGGATGTCAGATACTCAAACAAATATAGGAATGTTTAAATTCTGTAAGACTGAAAACACAAGAACAACTTTGTATTTGAGATATATTTTTTCCAAGATTTTTAATTACTATGTTCCTGCTAGGCAAGACCTGTGTAAATTTCTTGCTTCGCATATCGAAGATACAGCGGGGTATGAAAAAGTATATCTCTTGAAATTACCCATGTATGCTGAAGATGCTGAAATCATCAAACTAGAACTAATGAATGGTGAAGGTGAAGTGGCTATGTCCTTTGTTGACAACAGAGGTAAAGCTTCATTTGATTTCTCAAACATATCATCAAGTACAGGAAAAGTTATACTTAAAGCTACTGTAGCAGAGCAAGAATCCTTTTTCATAATAGAAGCGGGTTCTGCAGAGACAGAGTATATTGTTTCAGTTGCAGATAATAGGCTGGTGTATCCAACAAAAAACCGTGCTTTTGTTAGCAGTGATATAGATTTAGCCAAAGCCAAAAGTTCTATGTATTGGTTTCATACCTTTGTAGATTCTTTGCAGTCAGGATTAGTTCGAATTCAGGAAGCTAAAGCTCGCTCGCATGTAGTAGCAATGGTGTTTACGAGAGGAATGTCAGCTGGGTTACTTACTAATATGATGGACTTTATTGCATATTTATTGTATGAGAATATAAAACTCCAAATTTCCGACAGTGAAAGAACTTTTTTCCTTGACTCAATAAAGCAGGTAATAGATGCTTATGCAAGAAGTATGGCTAAGGCACAGTTTGGGCTCAAAAAAGATATTCGAAAGCGTGTGGCTAGGGATTGGCTTTTTACAATTAGAAGAGACGCATTTAAAAGAAATCAGCAACAAGCATATGTGGAATATATGCCTTTGATTATGTGTGGAGCAGTGTCGTACTGTGCCTTCACAAAAAGACCTCAAATGGTAATTGGGGCACCTATGTTTGGGTCAACGATAGATTTAGAAGACACTTCTGTGGCAGCACTAGATATTGAAGATGCAGTAATGACCGATTCTATCTCATCAATGTTTCAAAAATATATCAACTTCTTTATACCATCGACAGATCTAGTAAGACTAAATACATTAAGACACCTAAAAACATCCATTCTGTATGGAGCATCTCAAAACAATTGGTCTGGGCATTTAGTGGTAATCAAAAAAGATGGCCTTCATTCTGAGCCGTACAGTTCTGAGAATAAGGCCTATGGCATTAATGCAAAGCCAGGAATGACAGTTGAGACCCCAGGAAAAATAGGTAAAATATGGAAAGAGTTAACAGACCAATGTGTTCGAGTTAGAACTTTTGAAAGCTATTACCCTGTTCACGGGAAAAAAGCAATGGAGGCTATCGAAACAATGCCCGAAGGTGCTTTTCCGATGAATTGGTCAACTCAGCAAATAGTTGTCCTTGATATGGATGAAAACAAACTGATTGTAGACGGTGAAGTTATATATGAAAATATTATTTTTAGTAGACCAAATGAGCATATTCTCATAGCAGAAAGGAAGGTATAATAATGAATTTCAATCTTTCAAAAGAGCATCTTAAGATCAGTTTAGAGGGGGGAGATTTTTCTCTCCTTGTAGAAGACTTTTCTTGTGCTAGTGATACCAAACACAAGGTATCTCAGAAGACGAAATGTACAATTGAGATAGAAGAGGAAGCAGCTTCTGATATTCGACAGATTTTTATTGACGGATTAGTGCAGAAAGCCAGTGGAGACAATAGTTATATTTCTAAGCGAAAACTTCAAACACTGTTCTCGTCTCTTTTACCTATTGTCGAGTATAGTGATGCAGGGCTGATTGATATCTCTGATGAAATCAAAGAGCAAATTGAGACTGCAACTAAAGATATTGAAATCAATACCAAGGTGTCTATAGAAGATAGTTCTTATTACCTAGATGCTAAGTATTGTATAGTAGCTGAGACAGAAGTAAAGAAAATAAACTTGTCTCTCAAGGCTATTACAAAAGACAATAATGAAGTAATTGAGGAGAACAGTCTTGTGAGTAGCCAGTTCACACTAGCTCCATCAGATATACTTGATGAAGATGATGGGCTAACAGCGGACACAAGCATTGATTTGGAATATATTTTTAATCGAGTAGTTACGCTAACTGAAAGAAAAGACTTGAATGTAATAGAGACTTTTGGTAGGCTTTGGGAAAGAGACATTCAAGATATAGAAGACATCTTAGATATGTATGTTGAGTTATTCAATAGTGCTTTCCAAAGTCTGACAGGAATTAAGTTTGAAGTCACTTCAAGATACCCTTTTGTTTCACACATATGTGGTATAAATCCTAATGTAAATGGGTTTATGATAATTCCAATTAATCATACACAGATTTATATGAGCGGGTCAAGAGCAACAATACAAGCGAATGATACTGAGATGACTTATGTATCCGGAGATATTCAATTTCCCTTCATCCCAGTAATAGGATCCGCAGAGAAAATGTTTGATATTTGTTCTGGTGAACCGGAATGGAGCAAGACGGGACCCCTTTGTAAAGAGTATGTAGGGGAAAATATATCCGAGTTTGAAATAAATACAATGTTTAGCTGGGTAAATAGAACTTCGGCGGACACAAAGACTTATAGCTTATCTGCTCTGGGTCTAGATCATAAGGAATAAATATGAGAGCAAAAGAACATTTTACAGCACTTCAGTTTGATGAAGGAGTGGTTATGTCGAGCGATGCAACTATCGTGGCTCCTCAAGCAAAAACAATTATCTGTCGAGAAGGCCTCAATCAAACAGTTTCATTTAGCCATGGAGCTGGAAGCACTTTTCCTCTTTTAGGAGAGTCTATTAGTAAACTAATTAAAAAGACTGACTATATGTCCTTCCGAAATTTCCTAGATGAGAGCACTTCTGCCTTAAGGGAAAACGAGGTTCTATCTAGTGATAAAGAAGTAAACTCTTTGCTTCAGGCCAATCTTAGACAGGAAATTTTCACCGCGAAGAGACAAAGCCTGTTCCTTGACAATCATTCATTCAACAGTCAGACATTTTCCCTGTTTTCGGAGATAAAAGTTCTAAAAACAGCCCCTCAATTTGATAAGAAACTAAAGTTTAATGGGTTAGACAAGGGACTTTCCTCATTCCCTTTGTACCAATTGTCTTTAGAAACTTCTACTGTAGTATTTAATTCTGCAGGTAAATTATCTCTATGCTATGATCAATCAAGGTTAGACTCTGCATTTGCAGGACTGCTTGAATTCTCTCTTAGAGATAAATCCAAGAATGTAATTCGTCCTTTATGTAGAGTTCGGGATATTGTTCCTTTAAATAAGGGGAGACTTGTTTTTCTTCCTGTCGATGAAGCAGCCTGCTCTGAAGCAGTAATGAATCAGAAAGAATCAAAATCGGTTGTAGAAGTTATGACTAGCAGGAATGATGTAGCTATAGAAGTAGATGATTCACTTATTAAAGAAGGAGATTTCTTTCTAGTAAATAAAACATCTCAGCCTGTTCGGATAACTCTTACTAACGGAGACACACACAACCTCAATCCTTACGCAATAGAAAAAATCAGAATAAACCAAGTCTCATCAGTAACCGTGTTTAAATCTCTTTTTGCATATCCTACTCGAATTACAGAGGGTGCCGAAGAGAAATTCTTATTTAAACCTCTTCCAACAGTGAAATACTATTCTGTAGGCGACCGATATGTTAATGCTCCTAGCTTTTCAATAGATAAAATCACTCGCAATCTACAGAGCAGTCTAAATCTAAGAAATGAATCTGGCCTTGTTCATATCTTGAGCTACGCAACCAACTTAAAGTTAGAAAAAACAACTGTTGTTGCTTTTGGTGACGAGCTTGGAATGAGATACAATGAAACTGATATTATTATTCGAAATGGCGAAGTCTTAACTAAAAAGGCTTCAGAGACAGATTTCGCTACAGTGAAACTTCCTGATACTAAAACAGGAGGAGAAAGAAAGTATGTCCAAGATGGGATTGAATTCAGCTCTAAAGAATCTATTGTAGGAGGTCGAACAATAGAAGATAAGGCTTTTATGTACGAAACAAACTACACTTACACAAAAGGTGCTGTTCATCGAAAACTGACGGGTCAAGCATATCCTGTTGGATTTTATAGAATTACATTTCAGCAAAGTGGGTGCCTACTTCAGAAATTTCCTATGCAGGATGGGAATGTAAATGTGCGAAATAGTTATTACGCAAGTGAAATCGCGTTAGTTCTTTCGGCTAAGGATGGAGAATTAGCTGTTTTAAATAGAAGAGACCCTGATGAGGACAGAATTATATACTCTTATCTAAGTGCATTTGCTAAGCATTCTAAAACAGCATTTGTTATTGAGTCGTTTGGTATGGTTTCAAGAAAGACTCTTCCTTATACTGTTAGCGAACACTGGTTGGCAAAAAAAATACTTGCTGACTATCCTTCTGACTATCCATTTTTATTGCAAGGAACTGCCTCAAGGACTCTTGAGAATTATTATTTGTGCTGGGTAGCTTTACGCCAGGTAGGTTCCAAAGAAATTAAATTCTTTTTTGAATTAGAGAGTGAACATGGATTTTATTCTCACTTAGGAAACTCCTTCTATCTTTCACAACCCGCCATAAAATGTGAGGATGAGCAAAAATATGCCTTAAATAAGCTAAGTACTTGTGGTCATCCATATAAATATGACTTATTTACTTCAACGACCATCAACTCTATGGAAATACAAGAAATCATCCCAGAGAGTTATTTTACTAGCGAGGTTATTTCTGCTGGGCATATGTTTCATGTAGACCCTTTGCCAATAAAAACTGAAATGGTGGGTAACTATGGTCTTCATGCAATCTCTGTTCAAGAGAGCTCTTCGCTAGAGACAAACATATACCACTCTAGCCCTACAAACACTAACCTGAATGAATATTTCAATGAAAATATATTTTTATATACTCTTCCCGAAATAGGTCTGATTTGTTCCGTTCCTTTTGCATTAGATACGGTGCCCACACAGGTAGAAAAGATAAAAGACAATTACAAAAGAGGAGTTAGGTATACTTTTGCCACTCATACTGTTGAAGCCTGGTTTTCAGAAGCAAAAGGGATAGCTGAAAGCAATTATCTTGTGTCTATTGATGGCAAAGAAGTCTATCTTGAGCAGAAGCCATATCCTGAATTCATGAACAAAGACCAAGATATTTATAATCTTAAAGCCTTCTATTTAACAGAAATGAGGCTTGATGAGCTACATTGCCAACCAACTATTTTAGCGAGTCTTTTGTATGCAAAATATGGTTTTATTCAGTGTATTCTTGGCGTTTGGTCAGAAGAAGACGAAGATGTGTTACTTGATGATACAAGCCTGCAGATAACTAAAGAGCATAGTCAGAAAGGACATCTTCTGGTAGCTTCTTGTAATGGACTTAGTCCGAAATACATAATAAATTACTATTCTATGTATAGTGTGTTTTCTACAGGTAAATTGTTTGAATATGATACTGAGTTTCGTCTTACCATCAAAAAAGAAGGATTGGTGTCTAAGTTGCCATTCTCGTATATTGCAGATGCAAAAGAGAGTTACTTCAATGAAGAAGAAGAGATAGCTACGAAGCTTATTATTCAAGGTTTTTCAAGTGAGCTACAAGGGGCTCTTCTTATTGCATATGCTCCAAAAGGTTTCACTCTGAATGGAATGTGGGAAAATCCCGTAGACAATGTAGGCTCGCTGGATAAAATTCTTCTTCAAGACCATTTGGAATATACCGTTCCTTCAGGAAGTCGAGTCCCTATTGACATTAATCTTGGCAGTACGAACAAGCTAGTCTCTACAGAAATCTTAAGGAATACTATTGAGCACTATGAGAGGATAGATGGCTTTGTTACCAAAGAAGTTATAGCGAATGAGAAGATGAGTCCATTTCAGAGAGGGAAGTATACATACTCTCTCCACTATGTTCATCATGAGCATAATGGAGTGTTTTTGTCTAGGCAAATATCTGTAGACCTAGAGGCTTATCCTCGCTCTAAGTCATACCAGAACAATAATGCTATCCAGTCTCTAATCTTCCCTTTAAAACAGGATTCTCATCAAAAGAAGATGGCTGCTCGTGCAGTGTATGTACGCTTTGATACAAGATTTATCTCAGAGGCAATCCCTTCATACTACGACAAGTTCATAGAGTTACCTACTGCATTCACTTGTGATTTGGCTCCAGAAGAATCGGTTCTGGCAGAAGCTTCTGACAAAATAGATTTCTTCAAAGAAGAGACTTTTGAGATTTCGGGGGAAGCTCTAATTGGACTACAAGGAAAGAATAGATATTATATAGACAATATAGATGCTAGTTCGAAAATCTTCAAACTGTCTTTCAGAAATACAGAGATTAGCTTTCACGACCAATCTAATGTAGGAACATACGATATACTAAATGCATATCCACTTTACGCTAAAGGACTGTTATTTAAGCAACCGTATAAGCATCTAAATAATGTCAAACAAAACGGGTTTATCAAGGAGTCAGATAATGTTGTGGGTAAATAGAGATTTAATAGAAGGGGAGCTAGCCATAAATGGGTTAAGCTTCTACAAAGATGGGTCAGCGAATGGAAATGGTTCCTGGGGTTTTTTTTATTTGCTTAGAAATGGCAAAGACAAGCCTATCAAATTATTCCTTGGACTCAAATTTAATGTACTGTCTGTTATCACGGATAGCTATACAGAAAGTTTCATTAATATTCCAAAGTACCAAGAAGAGAAGGTACATAAGCTTCGTCGTGCTAATACTTTTTCTTTTGAAGCTGAGGACCTTACTCAATACAATGCAGATGAAGTAAATAGCGATGACTTAATCAGCTTTGTCTTGGATGATTTCAAGCTGGAAGTTGATATTGTAGAGTTTGCTAAGAGAATATATACTAAAGTGAAGTTCTTAGAACAATTTGAAGCCATGTTGCAGTCAAAAGTTTTGCAGACACGGGGTGCAAAGCCTTTTCGAGAAATCATTGCTATTCCTACTAAAATCTTTGAGGGGAATATAGAGACAATGAGTACACTTTTTGTTGGGCAAACTAGCTATTCAGTAATCAATAATCGAATTTACTTTCCCAATGAAATTCATCCCGAAATCAGATATTCTGTCTGGAATATTCCAATAGATATTGATTATGATGGAGCCTTACATACAAACTTATTGAGATTAAAAAGTGGACACCTCGGAATAGTTGATATGGGTGTAATAGACAATAGTTCTTCAGAGGATGGATTTTCCCCTTCTTTCGATATTCGAACAATAAGAGATGGTTATTATGATATTGAAGTGGTTGACCCTTTTGTAAACATAGGATATCGTCCTAGTAAACACTTATATTGTCAAGATAACTCGGCTTGGTATACTCGCACTATTCCAAGCAGTGAACCAAGATTGGTGGGAGATATTCCTCTTGTTGTTGATGAGTTTAAATCGTTGGAACCTATTATTGGTTTAGGGGATAGGGTTATATTAAAGCTTATTGCTGATTTCAAAATTAAACATGGGTTTAGTCTAGAGCAGGATAGATTTTTTAGTGAAAATATTCCTGTGTTAATTCAGGCTTTTCTCTCACACAAAAAAATCCCATGGGTAGAGAGCACTTTAGTTGAACGCCTTGCAAAAAGATTTGAAGCAGCTTACAATTTACCATTAGCAAGCAGGAATACGCTTATAGACATAGAAAAACAAACCAATATGGACAGAAATGTTATAATCGTGATGTATCATCCGGTCTTGAATGAACATGTGTTTTATGAAGCAGGAGATAATGATAATTCTAGTATTGAAAAAGGCTCTGTGATTTTCAGTATTAAAGGCTTTCGATATGGAATATGCATTGAGAATGGAGAAGGTAAATTCATTTGGTCAAATATTGAGAAACCCTTCCGTGCAAAAGAGAAAATATTCCTTGATTTTCACGGCAAAGAGGATTCTGTAACTCAAAAAAGTATAACTTGCTATTTGGATTTACAATATAAAGGAAGTAATGCTTACATACTGGCTATTCCAAAAACATCTTTTCGCACATTTGTGGAAAAAAGCATGGGAGTTTTCCAAGGTAATTATATCTTGGGTCAGAAAAGTGGAACAATTAAATTAGATAGGAATGTAATATGGCAGTAAAAGCAACTCACACCCCACAGCTTCAAGAGGATGCTCTTTATGAGTTGAAAAAAGAAGCATTTTTTAGAATCTCTGAGCAAGTAGGCAGTCTTCAGTCAGACAGTCAGATACCAGTTTCTCTTAGAAATATATCTTTGTACCTGGGAGACAATAGTAGGATAGTATATAAGCCTTCTCAAATTAAGGGACTTTATAGCAGTCGTTCAAGCAATGTATTTGTGAAAGAGTACATTAAACTCGACAATAGCAACTGGATGATGTTTGTTCACATAGGACAGGAGAACAGTGTCGGACAGGTAGACAAGATAGCTATAGGCTCTGTTGATGGAGCTATTAAGATTGCCCCTAAAGGAACAGAAAGAGTAATCTCTCTTACAACTACTTTTGCGAACGAAAACATTCAAATTATTCCGAGTGAACTGAGAGAGCATTTTGAAGCAGAAGCAAACCGTACTGGATATCCTCTTGGGGACTACGAAGAAGGGGTATATCTGCTGGATAGCCCAGCACCTCTTTTTGCTAATGACACGGCTATGACTAGAGACAGTGATTTTGTAGGACTTTGGATTTCTTTTGGAACAATGCTTAAGTATGATTTATCTAATCTGTCTAATTTTAATATTGATGGTGTGAAAGTCGGAGCAATCGACATCAATAATGACATCAACTCTATTCAGATTTTGAAGATGCTTTCGAACTGTGCCTTTGGATATGCCACTATTCTTTTAGATAAGGAATTGTTATTAGCAGACCTAATGAAATACTCAAAGAAGTTCGTTTACGAAACTAATATGCAGGATACAACAAGAATTTGCGTTGATAATGTTCTGGAAACATTACAAGAAAAAGGGTTGTTCGGTATGCTTTATGAGGAGATGGAAGCCATCAAAGAGTATCCTATTATGGCTTTTGACGAACATACGGGGAAAATACACAGAGACCTTCAGACTGTACTAAAGTTTAAATATAAAAAAGAATACATCTATATGCTTTTAGATTCTAAGTCTGAAAAAATGTATTTCCTTAGTTATGCAGGGGATATTTCAACTTACGAAAATTCTAAATATAATTATTCCGTGAAAGTTTCTAGTTCTCTGTGGCTGTCAAAATCAAACAGAATTAATCTTGATGGCTTTGTACTTTTCACAGGCTTCCCTAATCTTCAGCATAACAAAGTTTTAGATATATATTTTGATAATACTTCAGAGAGCTTCAGTTCTTTAGACAAAAACTTCTCTATCGACGTTTCAGAGTTTGATAAGTTTTTTGATGAAGAGTCGGCAGGAGCCAAACAAAATAGCTACGAACATAACACTGACCTTATTCACTCTTTTGGGAACAATTCTTTCCCTCTTGTGAGTGGCTTGGTGGGCTATCGCTTTAAAGAGGTTAGAAATAAGATTCCTTATTTTAGCTTACAAACAAGTGCAGAACCTACTTTTAGTACAATGATAGATGTTGTAGCTAAAAAGGCTTTTCTCTTCACCCCTGCACTGAAGATGAATTGTGATTATTCTAAGTCATATCCTACTTTAGAGATTATGTCTTTTCTTAAAAACTATGTCTCGATGCAACTAGGGATAAAAGATGCAAAAGAATTTGTAGGTGAGCTTGAGGGAGGCAGTTATGTCTACGCTGTACAGTTTGGATATTATGCTGATGGATGGACCTTATTTAAGACAGACGATAATACTTTTGAATGTAAAAAGACAGACCCAATAAGACTTTCTTATGCGTTCAATGGTGCTGTAGAGCAAGTAGCTATGGATGAGGCAAAGAGTATTTTGGAAATAGTACAGAAGCTTCAAGAGCAAAATGTTTCACCCTCAGACATAGAAGAGAGGATATCCGATAGTCTCAATAGTGCGACAAATAGAGTTCATTCAAAGATTAATGTTGCAATCAAGGGTATGGCACTTGCTTTTGACCAGGAAATTATAAGAAAAACTGCTCAAATACCTAAAATCATAGATTCTCAAACCCCTTCTTATGTGTTTGATAGATTTTTGGACTCAGATACGATTTATGTCAATAACGCTCCAACTGGTCCAGCTCTTAATCATGCTCTTTTGTTTGAAGATACATTTAATAATATCTATTTGCAGCACAGGTCTCATTACCTAAGCCTAATAGATATGAATCCAGATAAAAACAAAGTACATTGTCCATATCTAATAGACTTTACTATGTCTATGCTTGAAAACAAGATACACCTTATTGTAGATACTGATGTGTCCAATAGCATATCAGTATCTACTAATGATGTGTTAGGACTCAGTGCACTAGGAGAAATGCTTTCTGCCAATGGAGAGATAGAAATAGAGGGAGAATTGTTCCCTTACAGCGAAGCATATTCAAAAGAGATGACAATACAATATTTTGGAATACGAAACATTGACGGAAAAGACTTTAATATCTTTAAGCTCACTGACTTTACTACAATGTCGGACGAGGTGGCAAAAGCATACAATAAAAGATTTCTTTCTGAAGCCTCAGATCAGTTCTCTGCAATTGGCATCGACTTTGAAGAAGCAAAGAAAGAAATGTTTTCTTTTGGAAAGGGTGACTATCAAGAATTGAGTGTCCCTAGGGTTCCGGGAGGACAACCTCTTTATGTAGCTATGCTAGAGAACAAACTGATGGTGTCTCTTGATGGAGAGGAGTATTCACAAGTAAATCCTGGTTTCTCATTTGACCTATCTGCAAGATTAAAAATTAATAGCAGGCTAGCATTTATTTCCTCTCTTCAGAATTTAGTGAATATGCGTATAACAGAGACTACTTTTAGCTTGTTCCCAGAAGAAGTGCACGATAAAGAAGATATATATAATGTGTCTATTAAAGAAGTAATTCTAAATGCAGAAGAAATACATTTAAACAAGATACATATCACCACTGTTTGCCAAGTTGATAATGGGAGCATCGTTCTATATGACAACAAAAATATTGTTTATCAAGAAGGAGAATCATTTGCGTTTGAACAATCTGTTTCTATAGATGGGTTTGTTCGTAAATCGGCTGAAGAAATTAGCTATTTAGCTGTTGCTAAGTTGAAATATTACAGCAAAATCGTAAAAGACAATCATGTCGTCGACACTGCAGATGAATTATTAGGTGAGGAAGACACATATCTGATAGAGTTAAATCTTCCTTTTACGGTAGTGATGGAAGCAAGTTCTTATATTTTTGCTGACATTAATGAAGCACGACATCTTGGCTTAGATGACCAATTTGTAATAATGGAGGAGAAAGATGACTAATCTTACAGGCACTAATATACTAACACCCACAGATTGTTCTAGCCAAGTAGTGGTAGTTTCAGGGAGAGAAATCACTGTTTGTTCAGGAAAAGGAGGGCAATCTTTTCTTGAAATCAACAATAGCGATTCTCAAGGGACAATTCCTCATTTTTTAAGCAAGTCTGGAGACTATCTTGTTATTGAATATCTAGGTGCTTTTCCTGAAATTGACTACGGTACTATTGATGATAATAGATTTAGCTTTTTTAGAATAGCTCAGGTAAATAAAACCATGATGGAAATATCCTTTCGGCCTTCTACAGATAACGAAGAGGGCAATGTGTCTATCCCTTTTGAAAAAGCACTCCTTCCAAAATCAGAAGAGACACTTAATCGAATAGCAATCTTGATTTCTTCTACTGGGGATAACCTTCATTGTATACTAGCAACTCAAACAAAGCTATTTCATTTATACGGCTCTTCTCGCCAAGAGCAAGACTCTATTGCCGAGAGAGCTAATGTTCGGTTTAAGATTGGCAGCAAAAGCAAGATTTACAAGATTTCTACTGGAACCTCAAAGTGTATTGGGTCGACAGCAGTCTCTGCTTTGCAAAATTCTTCGCTAGAGTTTCACGAAGTTGCACGGTTCAATTCAGCTTCAGAGAATCGTAGACTAGATATAATACAAGATCTAATTTTGGGAAATAAAAGGGTGTTTCAATGATTGCTACTTCGGTAAATATACTCAGCAACGCAATAAATCTTGTGTATCAACAAAGTGTAAAAGTGAATGGAATAGGTGGAGTAAGATTCTACTTTTCTCGGAAAACGACAGATTCTAATCTGCCAATAGAAATCTCTTTTGTTCTTTATCAAGGTCAACTAAGAGCTTTTTGTAAGCAACATCAAGATGTAATCCTACAAGAAGTCACAATTGGAGAAAGAGATTGTTACACATATAGAAATGATATTATTTTCTTTAAAGAAGCAATCCTCGAGCTTATAAGTAAACAGACTAACCAAGAAGAAACAAGCAGTGTAGTTGAGACAGTTAATTCTATTTTCGGTGTAGACCTAAGCAAAATTGAGAATATTACTGCTTTTGAATTCCAGAAGTCTATGTATGTGGACAATATGAGTCTAAGCTCTAGCGATAATGTAGCAGAGGGGTATCTTATTATGCTTGCGGATATAGCTACTAAATCATTTATCACATCTATCTTCGTAGGAAAAATAAAGCCTCTTTCTAGGCGACAATATGCAGATAAAGTAAACGAGTATTCTCAAAATAGAATTTTAGATGATATTGTCATTCAAAATCTAGAGAACTCTACTTTTATAACCAACAACTCTCCATTTACTGCGGTTGTTACAAAAGAAGCATACCAATATAAGCAGTACAGAATTGGAAAGGCAGATGCTTTTTTTCAGAGGGAAATTAGCACTACTAATGACCTCACTATCGAGGCAGGACAATCTATACAGGTGATACATTCAGTTCCACAGAGAGAAAATAGATATTCTTTATTATCTAATCCTATCCAAAAAATTCCTGGCCCTGTCAGAAAATCAAACCTTAACGAGATGAGAGAGGCGTTGCCATACATTAAAGAAATGCCATTTTATTTTGAACTAAAAGAAATCTCTCTTCCTATGAGTGAGGTTTCAAGCAATGACTTTGTTGTAGTTAGCTCTCTTTTTGAGTTATTTTCAGAAAAAGATAATTTTGCTAGAGCTATATTAGATGCGGAAGATGAAATATCAGGTACTTCTATTACGGGTTCTCTCGGTATTGTATCCATATCCAATGGGAATGCAGTAAAAGATTTTATAGACAATGGTAGAGTTTCTTATTTCGCCTCCAATTTTCGGGTAACATTTAATGCCAAGCTGAGAAAGATATACTCATATCTTGGGGAAGACCAACTCAACGCAGTAGTTGATTACACTGCAGCAATGAAAGCCTCTCGTATCTTGGCGATAGAAAGCAAGGTTGTATACAATGACACAATCTCTACTCCTATGCAAGCCCTTGCTGTGGAAATAGGTTTCTTTGGAGATATGAGAGAAGTAATAGCCAACAATAAAACATTGGTGTATGTAGATGAAGTATCCAAAGGTGGGTTGCCCTGTAACACAGATAGACAAGAGATTGTAAGGCAACTACTCTCAGGCGAGTTCTCTGGAGACACTGTTGTGTTCAATGCCAATGATATACTAAATAACCCTTCCAAGCCCGTCTACTACGGAAAAATAACTGCAACAGGAGATGGAGAATTAGATGATGCATATGCTGCTTATCAGAAGAATATTGTTAGTAATCTTTCTGGCTTCAATATGGTTAATACTCAGCTCCAAATGACCTCTGCACAGTTTGCTGCAGTCGCACCATTGTTTAATTCAGACCCAACTTTTTCAGACCCTTGCCGAGAAGACTTAGTTTATGTAGTAGAAGAAAATATATCAGAGCTAGGTCTAGCAACAAATCTTGAGCAGACAATACAATCCATTAAGAAAAGGGCATACTCTTTCCGCAAGCCTATAGAGCTACTTGCTGTGATGAATATAGGAATATCTCTTGATGGAGCTTGGTATTTTTGTGGGGAAGATTTTTTTACCTCAGAAAATATTGAAAATGAAAACTACACAACCGTTATCTCAGATGAAATAAAACACTTCCAAGGAGATTCAACATCAGTAAAGCATCCTATCTCTGACAAAAAAAAGTTCATGGATAGAGCACTGAAAGGAGATGAATATAAGCAAAAGCTTCATGATGTGTTTAGAGCACTGGCTATTGGAGATATAGACACTTCTTTAATTTATAAACACCAGGGATTAAGATATATTGCAGAACATCTTCTTGATCAAAACAAAAGATATTTTTATGACTATGAAGATATTTTTAAGCTAAAGAGAAAGGCTGTATTCAAAAAAGAGCAGGATACAATAACTAATAAATTTGTGTTACCTAATATTTTAGAACAACTCATAAATGACCAAAAAGATGGATGCGTAGGGTATATTGGAGACAGTGATGTTCATTATTTTGGAAAGAGAAGAGAAGCTCATCGAAGAAACTATGCCAAGCTTCGTCCTAACGACAAGCCAGATGCTGCTTATGAAATAGGTCATACCGTGTCATGTATGATAAACACTGAAAATATTAGAAATGCAAGCAGCTTATTTCACTCTACGGGAAAGGACTTGTTTGGAGTCAATTTTGGAGACTGGACAACCATTGATACTTTGTCTGTTCAAAAGACTGAAAATGTCTTCTATAGAGGAATGATTTACGGCTTTCAAGTTAGCATACATAAAAATGATATTAAAGTTTTTAGCATCTTGTATGACTATAAGACCAAGATGTTAACAATAAACAACCCTCAAAAACTAGAGATTATAGATTATGCGTTACTTCTTACATCTTTTGATGTTCTTCTACATGACTATTATGATAGTCTGGAAGGACTTCATAGAGTAGCTCTCGGTGTTTATGCTTACTCTGGCGAAGAGTCTTTGCGGTCACAGCTTTCTCAGAAATTTCTTCTCAGTAACCAGCCTCCAAGAAGAAGGTCTACAACAAAGATTTTCGGGGTGTCTGTTGGCCTTTTCGGAAGAAGCCTTTTTGTGAAACAAATGGAAGAATCTGCTACAAATATAGATGGGGCAAGTATCGCTTTAATCTTAGATAGTCAGTCGCTAAAAATTTACAGAGATGGGATTGAAGCTTCTTCTATACCTGTATCATACCTTGAAAGCTGTTCCGAGCTAGCTTTTTTTCAAGATGGATTTTTTGTGCAAATAGAAAGAGGAGAGAGGTTTCTTCCAGCAAACTACATCGCTAACAGCTTGACGAGAGCAAGCATTACAATATCTAGCTACAAAGGGACACTGTCTCAAACAAGGGGACTGTCAGGAAGACTTGTAGTCGTGGATTTTCTCGAAAAAAGAACTATTGCCTGTTCTCCTGATGTAGACATAGAATTTCTGTTGGATGGCAAAGGATTGCATATGCAACAGGTTTCAAGCAAGTATAGACATCCATTGGAGTTAGTGCACGGAATAGCTGATATTCTAAATGAAAATACTACTTCTGTTGAGCAGCTAGGTCTGTCTTTTACAGTTAGTTATGACATCTAAAAAGGACTTTATGTGATACCTTTATTTTATATACTACCTACAGACAACTTGTATACAAAGACGACAGGAGTGGTTACAAAAATCACTCCATCTTTTGTTCAATCTTCACGGGTGCTACAGCTTGAGTTTATGTATAATCTGGAAGAGTTTTTCTATCTTACTATAGAATTTTCATCTTTTGACCAGCCCTCATCTATCCAGCTCAGTGGGCTATACGGAACCCAATCTATTCCAGTAACAGAAGGGCAACAAACTTATTCTCTTACAGGAAAGAAAGTCAGTGTAATTATTCAGAAGGACGACATTCTGAGTATTGCAAACAATGCAATTTCTGTATCAGATATGCAGAGCAACATAGAGATTGAAATCAAGACTCTTCGAGATAATAAGGATATAAGCGGTCGCCCGAGAGTTACATCGTTTGAGCTTAATGATTTAGCTATCCTTATGCAAGTGAATGGCTCTTCTTTATCTTATCGCAATGGGAGAAGAAAAGAGAATTACCAACCAGTCGTTTCTGTTAATGGAGTAGAGTCTGTTCCATCCGCTATTGATGGTCATTACAGTATCTTCCATTTGTCTGGAGACTTGTCAGGTCTATCTTTGGCTATCTTACCACTTCAAGACTTCCGAAATCACTTTTTATTTCGTCAAGACCCCGCTCTGAAAAATTGTATTGTTGAACACTCTATATTTAAAGCACGACAAAAGACATATCAATTTCAAAATGGTGCAATTCGAGTTCAAAATAATCTTATGACGATGCAGTATTTTTTTCAAAAAGAGAAAGACGATTTCAGACAGTATATTTTCAACGCTACACGAGATGAAAACATATATTCTGAGATAAGTCTCCTAATCCCTGCTGTTAAACATGATTCTATGACTGTTTATGACCTTAAGAAAGATGTCCTTATTTTTGGTCGAAAAGTTATGGAGACGATTGTATCTGCAGACGGTACAGTACACCATAGATTAACTCTGCTGGAGTGTGCTGATATGTTTGGCCGAAGCATTGAGGATATCTTTATTTTCGACTACTTACCCCACTTTATTCACGGAAAAGACTGGAAGCAGTCTGATGGAAGCGAAGGGCTGGGACACCTTCTTCGAAAGACTGGACTGACAGAAGAGTATATTCCTACTTCCTCTGCAAAGCCGAAATATAAGAACAAAGACTATTTATCTCTTTCTAATACTCGGTATGTTGCAACAGTATTTAAAAAAACCCTATACTCATTCACTAAAAGTCATCCAGCCACAGATTCCCAGTTGAAAAGAATTGCCCCAGGGAATTTTATCTCGCCTAGGGAAAGCTTTGTGTCAATAGATAACAGCTCTGTTAGCTTTTCGCATGGAAGTTATGCTCAGTCTTATTCGAGAGAGAATAGTCCTATCTTAGCAGAGAATTCACTTTTGTCGGAGCATAAGGACATAACAACATTCGCAGGTGTTGTCTTCAATGCTAACCCTAAGATAATTACAACAGCTCAAATAAACATTACAAATAGAGATACTTATTTATTACTGTGTCGCTCAATAGAAACTGCTGAGTATGGAGTAATAGGAGTAAGAAGAGGCACTAGACAGTTGACATATAGCATTTCTTTCCTTTTTGATGACACAACAATTACTTGTATAGCAAATATAGAACAAAGAAAAATCTACTACATCAACTATCAGACTAAGCAAGTTGAGACAGACCCATCTGAATTTTCAGGCACTTTTAAAAAGTACCTTTCTTCTGTTGATGAGGAAAACCTGATGTCTTTTATTGTTAAAGGAACTACAGGAGGGTCAAAGCTAAATATTTTTCCTTTTGTTGCCCAAGTTGAAAAGAAGAAATCTCTATATGCTTCTATGCTTTCTAGAGAATTAGTTCTAGATCCCAATAATGCTCTTATGCCTATGCTTCTTAACCGAGATCTATCCCGAATTGTCATTGGAGATTCTTCCGAAAGAACTGTTTTGAAAAGTAGATTTGGAACAAGTTCTGGTATTTTTAAGCAGATATCAAGTGGGATTTTTTGCACGGAGTCTGTGCAAATCACGATGATTTCTGTGGTTGATTCATCTTTTGAATTTAAAGCTATTTTTGAGGGAGAAGAGTTTGGCTTTATTTTTGAATTTGACGGAGGACACACAGAATTTTTATTGGACTTTAAGCGGTCAGTCTTTAATAAAAATGATTTTTCTCACGGTCCAGCTACCTCTTTTGATGTTCTTGCTGACCAGGCATATGAAAAAGTATTTCAGTATTTTAATTTCAGAGTCTTTCAGAACACTTTTGAGCCGAGCTTTGCGATAGATATCCCAATATTGATGAAAGCTGTTAAGTCTGGGCAGATTGGTGTGTTAGGAACTTGTTTTGTGCAGGCAGACGAGCAGTTCATATTTGATTCCACCGGCTTTCACGAGGTGTTGTTTACTGATGGGCAAATAAGCTCAATAAATGGTGAGGAAGCTGAGATTGTTGAGGAGGGAAAGGCTATATTGCTAGTTGATGCTCTTGCTGGTAATAGCCTTGTTTCTTCCATATGCTCCAGTAAATCAGTAACACTGAAAGACGCATACCCTGACGAGGAACAACTTTATGCGAGAGAATGTACACTTAACCAAAATTATGCAATAATATCAGACATAGATATTGGACAATATAGAGAAATCAGGGAGCAATAAGAAAATGGCATATATATTTAATTTAGATAATACTTGGGTTTCATCAGCCCTTGTCCCAAAGAGCAAGATGTTTGAAGAATCTACTATTGTAGTTACAGATAAAGCCGTAAACATATTTCTAGAGAGCGATATTGCTCTCGGATTAAATACTGGCTCTAAAAGAATGGCATTTAAGCATAACAACATTCTTTTTAAGACGAACAGAGTTAAACAGGACAACTGGCATACCACATATGTATCTCGGCCATCAATCCAACGAGGATTTGTGATGTGGTCTGGAGATTTTAGTCCAGCAAACACTTTTGACGCGATTTCTGGCATATCGTTGGAAATCGAAGATTCAGTAACCTACTCAGCTTCTTTCTCGGGAGATTCTATCAGTTTTACAGAGCCGGAGGTGTTTAGAATTTACACTGATGGCGGTGTGATAAAGGTAGATGATGCAGACTATTCTGGAAATACGATTACTATAGGAGATTTCAAGGCAACCTTGGACGAGGATAAGCTTAATCAGATTTTTGGGCAAGACTATTCTTTTCTCTCTGAACTAGAGCTTCAATCGCCAGAAGAAGCTTTCGATTTATCTTACGAGAAAATTGATATCCCAAATGGGACTTACGATGAGATTGAGATAATATTAGATAAAGAAAATTTAGCTGTGGATGAATTTGGACAGGTTTATTTTAAAGTTCCTGATTTTGATTTTAATATATCTAAAAATGCAATCTGGTTCGAGGGTAGTCGAAGAGAGTATTTAAAGTCTGACCAGTTCTCATTTATTCTTGATGGAGGAGACGATGTTTATTATGAATTCTCTAAAGATCGACTCCGAGCCGCCATTAATGAAGAGGCATATTTTGTAGACGGACTTATTAATTGCTCTGAAAGAACATATATTGGATATGCGAAGGTATATAGCAGTTATGTGTATGTAGATTTTTACTTTATGCAGAGAGAAGGTGATAGTGAAGAGTGTGCTGCACTAGAGGATACAACCGAAGCTAAAAGAGCTTGCCGTTTAAAAGTCAAAAAAGACAGTATTGAAATGTCGAAGATAGACGATGATATTGAATTTATTGAAATTAACTCTACTATTAAGAACGATCCACTACCTCTATACGACAAAATCCGTTTTGGAATTGGATGTTTCATGTCTGACTATAAGATGTATACTTATAGGGATGATAGAGATACTCTTGAAGTTATTTTCAATAGAGAATCTTCGTCTAAGTATATTAAATTAGAGATGGAAGACCAGTCTACGAGATACTACGCAGACATCACTGTTAAAGATGGAACCCAAGAGAGCACCAAGACTAAAAAATTCCAAAGATATTCTTCTACAGCGATGTGGAGTCTGGGGAGCACAGCATATATAAACACTATTCTAAAGAGGAGTTTTGATAGTGTATCTGATACAAATACAACCAAGTTCACTAATGCAGCCATTTCTTTAGAAACTGACACTGTAAAAATCTTTACTAGAACGTTGTATATTAATGTGCTTAACCAAACTTTTGATTTCCCTCAGCAGTCTATGAGCTACGAAACTCTTGCTGTTCTTGGTTATGTGGATGGCGACGAACTGTTGTCGTTGCAAGTGGATTATATACCTTCTTCTGGTGTTATTTATGGAAGAATAGAAAGAGACTCTGAATATGAGACTTTCGATAAGCCTGAGTTGCTTGATATGATGAATAGCTTGAATCCTGAATATAGCTTCTCTTTGACTTGTAACTTGTCCCTACTTAAATACACAGACCTTAATGGGGTTGCTCATGACATGCCGTTCTCAAATTCAACTTTAATTATCGCAGAGCGAACTTCTCTTAATGGGGAAACTTTTTACAGAGTGTATTATAAAAACATAGATAGTTACGGCTTCATAAATGCTTTAACTTTTAAAGTAGAGGAGTAGAAACATGGCAAGACTGTCAGCATATCATGACTTTATCCCAAGCTTCATAAACGGAGAGCAACACAACTTTCATTCATTCAGAGGATGTCAGATACAAGCCCATTTATCTTCTGCTTTAAAGATGATGGACTTTAATACAATTTCTGTTAGAAAAAGAAAGATACCTAAGTCTAAGACAGACGAGCAGAAAGGGGTGTACTCAGCTCCTGTCTCTTTGGATGTCGGCTCTTCCAACCAAATCAAGCTCTTTCTGTGGAGTGATATTAAGCAGGACTATTCGGCTTCACTGGTTGCAGGGGATAAAAATATACTTGAAGCTGTGACTCATAGCATCTCTCCAATCAGTATTGGCAATAATAATTATATCTATGGAACACTAGAAAATTTACCGTCAGGGCCAGATATCTTAAACAATAATATTTTAATTAACTTCAATGGGAAGTTAAAGTCCAATACATCTATTGTAGGCCGCTCACTACTTGGACCACTAATGTTTGAAACAACAATTGCAACGGCTTCAAAGAAAGGAGATGTTTCTATTTTAGTAGCAGATGCTCACAAGGTTATGGCGGGGCAAATAGTCTACTTCGGAACAAAGAGAGCTGGGTTTGCAAGAAGAAAAGTTACTGGGGCTACACTCACGGAAATATTCTTTAAAGAACCCCTGTCTGCAAAAGAAATTTCAGGAGAACATTCTTTTGTTTTTAACGAGAGGCCTGTATTTAAACCGGCTTTTTCAACTACTACAGCAGAAAGCTCTCGCAAGAACACAAAGAAGCTAATCTTATCTGATTATGGGGAACTACACTTGCGAGATGTAGAAGTTCTCGCAGAGGAGCCTTTTAACACTACAGTGTATTTTATGAGAGACACTGACAAGCTAGCTATCGTAGAGGACTTGATAACAGAGCCTTTGCCGAAAGGCACTAAAGTTGTTGCCCGAACTGAAGATCCTTTTGAAGCCTGGGCTATTACTAATGATGAAACGGATACCAATGTGGTCAAATGTGATACATTTTGCTCAGCCTGTATTGGTCGCGTAGGGTATAGTGGCAGAGATGCATATACAATTGTCGGCTTTTCTGGAGAGTATGTGATTTTAGACAAAGAAGTCCTAGCAAACCAAACAGTCACTTTCCCTTCACTTAGTGCTGACTTTTATGGAAATGAAGCAAGTTCTCGCACTACAGCAGAGGTAAACACCAACAGCACGGTTCTCTTTTGTCGTGATTCAGATAAATTCTTTGTTGGGCAAATCATAGAAATAGAGAATATTGCAGGGAGGTTTAGGGTTGAGTTAATTCGTTCTGATGCTCTTCTGTTAGACCGTCCACTGTTGCCGGAAACGCTTGATGGAGCAATATATTTTGGCACACTAGATGTGTCTTGGGGTTCAAATAGAACACAATCAGATTTAGATGCTATTAATCTTAATCTAGAGGAATTTGTATTTCAGGGAGAAAACGAATGAAAATCACATTAACACCAAGAATGGTTCACTATCAAGGGCGAACACTATTCTTCAATGCAAGTGAACACACAATGCTCCTTACTGAAGACTTAATAGTGGAGGAAGCTGATATATGCTTCGTTTTGCCTACACATATGATTTATATCTCATTGTCATCTACTTTGGCATTCTATACAAGAGATCTCAAGACTGAGGCTCTCTATGGACCGTATTCAGATTCTTTAAGTATACTCAAATATCACATGTTTGGATTGTATGATAACTTAGCAGGGTTTCTAAAAAATAGCTTTTCTCTTAATAGTGAACTGTCTTGTCATGAGTTTATGTTTAATGGCTTTGTATATAATACGCATACCTTTGAATTCAATAGGAAGCCTGCGAGAGTCCTTGCTGAAATACAGGCTCATCTGTCTCCCATAGATTCTCAATTCAAGTTCTCGTTTGACTACACTACTCACATATCGGAAACTGTAGCGGAAGATTTTGTAAACAGCCTTGATGCAGTCTTTAATAAAAATCATTTTGAAAACTTTTTAAAGGTGAATAAGTTTGGAACTATGTTTTCCACAGATAGAAGTAGTTCAAAAGGTGTTACGACAGCAAAAGGAGGAGCTTTTTTTGCTTTAAATCAATCAGAGAAGCGACACTCCGTCACATACATCCCATATGTGTTTATCGACGGCTATATAAGATTTAACAATATTGACACGGATGAGTCAAGAGAATTATTTACCAAGTACATATCTGATGCATCCGTAGAGGCAATATCTAATGAGAGGGATATGGAGTATTATAAAAACAGGTTCTCCATCTCTATCACAAAGAAGAGCATTCGTCTTACAAAAATAGACCTATTTAACGAAGTGCTTCTGGTAATTACTACCCCTAACCTTTTAGAGCAATACATCTTGGTTAGGCTAGGAGATTCAAGTATCATCCCCATTAGGTTTAACTCATTTTCAAAAACATACACTATCTTAGATCAAGCATCTGTAAGTCGCATACCAGGTCTCTCTGTTGTGAATAACCATCTTGAATACAAACAAATAGACTTACTAATTGAAGATACAGATAGTTCAAACACAGAGGTCGTTATTTCAGAAGAGCTTCACTTCGCTGTAAATCATAGTAAGAAGCAAGCATATTCAAAAGACAATAATGTGTATTCTATCAACTATCTTGACGACATACTTAGATATAAAATTAAAGGGGTCTAAATGCGTTTCATAAACGAGGCAGAGAATGAAATATTTTCTGCAACAGATAAAAGAGTGGGCAAAATTCCAGTGGTCAAAAGCATTCTAAAGAATGGAGATAATCATAGTGAAGAATTGGCTATAATTTCAGACAATCTCAAAGACTCTGAAATTGTATATCTCGTCACCGAAAAGGCTAAAAAATGACCAATTTGTCACTAAAACCCGTGTTTTTCCACAAAATAGGACACTTTAAAGAAGGGTCTACTTTAACTTATAAAGTTTTTTTTGCATCAACTGACCCTTTGTTTTACTTTGTAGCTTATGTAGAACCTACAGATACTGAGTACAGTATAAACTTTGCCCCTATGCTACCAAACACAGACAATTTCAGCGTGGTTGAACTAGGAGATTCTTCAAGAACATATAAGTTCGGGGAAGAATTTGAAACAGTGGTAGCAAACAGATTACTGGAAGGCTTTGGGGACTATGTTACGATCACGCTATCTATAGAAAAGCCATTTGTTTTCAGCAATAGTGCTCCAGGAATTGCCCCTACAGGGGAGCATATTTCAGAATACACACGAACATTGCTGAAACCATTGTATAAAATAGGACTCTTTCAACTTGCTTCATCTATTGCGATTGGCACACAAGCGAGAATGACAACAATGCTGTCTTTAGCAAATGGCTTTGACTTCAAGAAAGCCATAGAAGTCTCAGTAACAGACCTGCTTATAGTCAAGAAAAACCTGAGCGATGCCATAGATAAAACATTGCCTTCGAAGGAGCAAGAATGGATAAAGAGTTTCTTCTTGAAGATTTTGAATGCTAGTCCATACACCTCGTCCGTGGCTCAGATTTTTTGCGATATAGTGTCTCTGTCTAGAATGATGGCAGAGAAAGAAATCCGACTCTCGGATGTGCCATACCAAATTGCAGTCTCTCTTGTTTTAGATTGGATAAAAAAGCCAAGCAGAGAAAGAGAAAACAAGCTCAAGCAAGTCAGCGAAAACAAGGAACAGAGATTTGAGTTCAGATTAAATGCAAGCTCTATGGAAAAGAAAGAGAAGCTGTATGAAGCCTTAAATAATTTACAGAGCTTTATTTATATTACAGGTATAGAAGTTAAAAATATTGAGACTGGAGAATCAAAACATCTCTCCGTGCAAAATCAATTAGCATCGCTACTTAGTAAAAATAAATCCTCGTGTCTAGAAACAAGAGGACTGCAGACAAAAAATGGGCGATTTATTGTTCAGTATGGATATGGCACATCTTGTGACACTTTTATTGGAATGTATGCTTTGATAGATGGAGATATGTATGGACTTAAAAAAGAGAGTAAGATTGTGAACGATTCACTCACTCCCATAAGAACTTGGAGCTGGAAAGACCAAACAAAACAAATGATAGGTAGCACAGTAGATTCTGCTGACAACATTCAAGTTACTTTCAAGGGAATATAGATGACTAAAATGATTTTTGATATGTCTAGAAAGCTAGAGGATGCACTAGATGGCGTTACAGGAGAAAATGCCATATACCTATTGTCAAGTAACAGAAAGAATCTTCCTGCCATCTCTTTTAAAGCTGCCCTTATATTCTTTGGAGAGGACTTCTTCACTTTAGAAAATGAGACCGTACAGTTGGCTCTGTTGTCCGCAAAAGTACCACCAGAAAAAATAGAGAAAGTGATTGCACTAAAGTCTCTTCTCTCTAATTATGATGAAGCTCTTTCTCAAGCACATCCATTTTCTTTGCTCGTAGAAGCTATGAACGATACAGAAACTCACACTTCTCTTTTACAGTTCCAATACTCTGAAAAGATTATCTGGGCACTGGTGTGCATAATGGTCTTTGTAGGAGCAGAAAATATACCAACCACTAGAGATGCAACACGATACATAGTTGCCTGTTTAAAATCAGAAGGGTGGACAATGCCACCGTTAATGTTAGGAACTCAAAAATTCACAGACTACTTTGAATATTTCGATTCCAAAATCTATGAAGACCGAAGATGCTCTGAAAAATTCCTTTTATCCTTTTGTGCGAAAGAACATGGTGATGCAATGGAAGATAAAGGGAACTTTTATGAACACCATAAGCCAATTTTACTATACTTACACTCTAAAATAAATCAGACAGTTGGGGAGCTTGATATAAATGGTATTGAAGACAGATAAAAGAATTGCAAAATTCATAGAAGACCGGGTGTATGTAGATAATATGAAATTAGACTTGAAGGCTTATGCAGCCTTTAAGCTTCCTTACGAACTTAATGAAAACAAGACTATGCTACTAGCTGGAAGACAGGTTGGAAAAACAGTATATCTCGGCACAAAGCTTGCCGTAAAGTCTCTATTGAAGCATCCGAACAGAGCACTATATGTGGCTCCTCTTGAATCTCACACCAAGTCATTCTCTAAAACAAAATTACAGAATGTTATTGACTCTACTCCTGAACTAAAAGCTATTTTTACAGGTAAGGGAACACAGAGCGATGTATTCTTTAAGAAAAACATCTTGGGCGATTTTATTGAACTTACTTATGCATCTATGGGAGCAGAAGATCCAGTTCGTGTTCGTGGAAAGTCTGCGGATGATTTGTATATTGATGAAGCACAAGATGTTGATTATGATGTCCTTCCTGCGATAGAAGAGGTTACCACTTCTGCAAAGGCTCCAGTTATTACTTATGCAGGAACAGCTAAGAGCAAAGACAATACAACAGGTGTTATTTGGGACAATTCAAATATGATGGAAAGAATTATCAAATGTACTTATTGTAAGAAATATAATATTATTGATAGAAGAAACATCTCTAAAAAAGGCTTAGTCTGTAACAAGACAAATTGTCGTAAACCTTTGTACGTAGAGCATGGTGTTTGGGCTCAAACAGGTAGTGCAGATGCAATATACAAAGCTTTCCGTATTCCTCAAGTCGTGCTTCCGTATCACAACACAGAAGACAAGTGGAAAGAGATTTGGAGTAAGTATATGCAATATACTGAAACAAAATTTAATCAGGAAGTCCTTGGGATTCCAGCTGGGTCGGCAGACAGATTTCTTACTATTGAAAAATTGAAGAAGAAATGTACAGGTGGAAGAATGAGAGTAACCTGCGACCCCGAGTGGAGAAAGAATTATCATGCAATGTTTATGGGTATAGATTGGACTGGTAATGGTGTATTAATGAAGTCTAGAACGGTCGCACTTATCATAGGGCATCGTAAAGATGGAGTGTTTGAAATGGTATGGGGTAAAATTTTCCCTCCTGGTGGGGTTAATGAGCAACCCAAAGAGTTGATTAATATGGCTCAATTGTTCCAATGTCAGATGGTAGGTGCGGATGCAGGAATGGGGATGATTCAAAATAAAGACATTATGGATGCTTTGGGAACAAACAGGTTTAAATCTATTCAGTATGTCGGTACTGCTGGGAACCCATTCAAATTTCTCCCTGAGAATAACACAATTAATTTGCATAAAACGAAAGCTATTGATACTATTATGGGTATCTTCGTGGATAAATTTATGCCAAGAGTCTTAACTAAAGGGAGAACTCTTAATTTTATCTTCCCTGACTTTGATGATTGCCGCAATTTTTTAGAAGACATTCTTGCTGAACATGAAGAAGAAACAAGATCTGGGAATAAGATTTGGACACACGACCCAATGAAGCCAGATGACACACTACATGCTATTGTTTTCGCTATGTATGCCTATATGCATTACAAGCAAGCAGTATCTTTCTATTAGACTGTTGATATTTTAGTGTGTTTGTGGTAGAATTGGCATTACAATCATCTTGAAGGAAAAAAATATGTACACACCAATAGCTGTAGCTCAAAAACTGCGTGAAGCCGCAGGGGAGATTCGTAATCTAAAAGAAGAGAATGCTATTCTTTTACAAAAAGTGGCTGGTTTAGAGAATGCACCTGCTACAGCTGAGGTAATTGATCCTCAAGTCGCACTGCACAAAGAGGCGGCACAACAAGATGTGGGCTTTGGCTTCCGGGACGAACCATTAGGTTTTGGTTCAACTGTGGAGAAAATGCCTCAATTTTCATCAGCAAGTGATCTTTCAGCAGAGGAGCAATTAGATAGACTTCTAATGGGCGAATCTGATTCTGATTATCATGATTAAACAATAAGGATTACAGTATGGGATACCAAACTGAAAAGATTTTTGGAAAAAGAGAATACGTACATATCGTTTCTCCTGACTTTTTAAGCTTACCAAAGCTAGAGATGGAACTTGAAGACAATGTAAAAGTATCTTCAGGCGAATTTGTAAATGCTACAGGTGAGAAAATTACTCTAACTACTGAAAAGAAAGCTTTCTTTCTAGTGACAGAAGATTCACACTATAATGATATGTTATCTCGCCCTAAACCAGGTGGCGTAGCAGAGGGCTTCTTTGGAATGATGGTTATTCATACTAAAAGATACGATGAAGGCGACACAGCTTTTTCTGTAGGAGATGGTGTTACTATCATTGACGGAAAGATTGCTCACCTTGATGCAGACCATACTGTTAGAGTAGGTCAAATTGTAAAACGCGGCACTGATTGGCTAGCGATAACTTTAGGAGCATAATATGCAACCAGCACAGTCACAAACAGTAAGTTCACAGCAATTCGTTTCGAGAATGTTTCAAGATGATGGTTTTGTAAAAGAAGCTGCAGAGAAAATCTCTCTATTTATCCGAGATAAGATTCGTGAAAAAGGCTTTGTTAGAAAAGTTTTAAAGGTTTCTCCTGTATCTGCAAAAGATTTAGTTCCTACGGAGCATACAGACCAACCAGCAATTATGATAGAAAGAGATGTTGATGCTCGTGCAATGACAGTTCCTCTTCGTGGTCGTGGTGAATTCAGATACCATGAAACAGACAGATATACTGTTTATTTCCAAAAAATTGTTTCTGAAAAAATCAGAAAATCAAAAATGGAAATGATGACAGTTAAAACTGACTACAAAAAACTTTTCCGTGATCGTATCTCTGAAGCAATGTTTCATGTTGAAGATATGACTATGATGGGTGGGGTTTCTAAAGTTCTTGCGGATGAAGAAGCTGAATTCAAAGCAGCAAATGGTGGAAATCTTTCTACTCAAGGGAATAAAAAATTCTCTGCTCAAACTGTTTATTTTGACGAAGGGGAAACACTAGATAAATCTAATTTAGTTTTCTTATTCCAAATGCCTACTCGTAACCGTATCGCTAACAAAACTGTACTATTAACAGAGACTCTTATTCAAGAGTTAATGCATATGACTATGCAAGAAGTTGGTGACAGTGTTGTTTCTCAAATGTGGAAAGATGGAGTAGATAATATATCTGACTTCTGGAACAAGAAAATTGTTACTACAATTAAGTCTGACTTAGTTAAAAATAATGAGATTTATGCTTTTGCTCCAGAAGAAATGTATGGACACTTCTTTGTTCTTCAAGATCACACTTCTTACATCGAAGTTGACAGAGACATGATGACAATGGATAGTGAAGCTTATATTGCTCATGCAATTGGTAATACGAAAGGTGTGTACAGAGGTGTGTTCTCTGGACTAGAAGAGTAAGGTCTATAAAATGATTGCACTCACACATATATTAACAAACTTAACAGATAAGCCTGTTTCTATTGGGCTTACTACGATTGAGCCTGGTAAATCAGGTTCTGTAAGTGATAAGCATTTCCAAAGAAAGCTTGCTTATGTTAGCCGTATGGTTAAGGAAGGTAAATTAAGCTTTGGTAGTCCAGTTGGTTCATATGTAGTGGGTAATGCTGATGAGGGAAATAAAACTCCTTCATCTACGCAAGAGCCTGTTACCAAAGAAAACCCTCTAGATACTATTGAAAGTGTACTTATTAAACAACCTAATTAAGGAACTCCACGATGACTATCAATCCCCATTCTCGGGCAAAAATAGAAAAGACTATCTTTGCACACCTATTAAGTATGTATATTAAAAAGCTTATATTAGAAGGAGGCTTGGATGTTAGTGGATGTAATTAGTGATACAGATCACAGTACATTAAGAGAGAAACTCGCTTCTTCTAATGAACTTCGGCAGCGAGTCGCTTCAATAGGCGAGTTACCATCAAAAAAAAGAGATGAGCTAGTAAAAGAGGCTTTCGCATGGCCGGAAGAAAAGCTATTTCCTATATATACTCCTGAGCATGCCCTTATTTCAAGTGTATACCTCGAAGGAAACAACAATGCACCTGACTTTGTGAAAACTGCTTGTCAAGAGAGTTGTGCTATATACGGAATAGATGTAGAAATCTCTAACCTAACTAAGGTTGCCTCACAAGAGATAGCATTAACTCCAGATGACTTCGCTATACCGAGCAGATTAAAACTACCTCTCGTGGATAAAGATAGCTTCAGGTTGTCTCGCCATGAATTCGAAAAGTGTGCCAATGAATTATCTTTTGAAGAATTGGTTTTAGGAGCAACTCAACTAGAGAAAAAAGCCTCGATTTTCGGAGAAGAGTCTAGTGATGAGATACGCACTTGGACCTTAAAAGGAAGCGTGCCTATTGCTGAGGCAAAAAGCATATTAGATGAGAGATATGTAGAAACTGCTAATCCTGATTACATTAAAATTGCAGAGAGTCTTGCCGGCGAAACTCTACGTTCACAAGAGGCTGTAGCAAATTTCCTTTTTGATGTTGTATCTGTAGACGGAGAATCTCATATCGAAAAGAGTGCTTCTGAAGCAATAGCTGAATTTATGACCTCTCCTCAATATGGAGAAACAATTGTGTTATATGGAGAAGAGCTAGATTTGGAGAAAGTTGCGAGTATAGATGCCGAAGACTGGACCAACGTATTCTCTATGGATACAGTAGAAGCTCTTTTTCAAGAAGGTACTTTAGATACTGCCTTATTGCAAGACATTGAGAAAAATGCAAGCGAAGAAGAAAAACAAGCTATAATAAGCTTTGTGGTTAACACTCAATAATTCCAACTAAGGAGAAGTTATGGCTGAAGTAATGATTGACTATAACGAAGTCAAAGAACACAGTTTCTCTCCGTTTTTCGGAGCAGGAACTGCAAAAATGGTAGACGATATATATCGTAACGAGGGCTCAAAAATTACAGCTACAGGCCTTGTAGACGATATGGATACTATTTCAAACGCTAATGAAGGTACAAGAGCTGTAATTAGTGCACAAGTGAGTGGTATCGCAGGGTATCACAGATTCCAAGGGCAAGTACAACAAGTACAATTGCCTCTATAAATATAGGAGGGACTTTATTATGGCATTAGTACCTACATCAAAGCCTTCTGTAGATTCAGAGGGTTTACTTAAAGGTCTAGGAGTAAAAGTGAATGGGTCTGTGCAAGCAATGCACAAAAATGAACCTATTTTCGGAATAGGAAATCAGAATTTGCAAGGATATGTAGCCCTTAAAATGTATGAGCAACACACTGCCGATGTAATAGATCAATCTGTTGCTGACAGTGGAGAGCGTGTACTTCAAGAAGGGCAATCATATAGCTCAGGCAAGCCGTATATCACACACAATAAAGTGTGGATAGATGACATAGTAAGAGCCACTTAATGATTCGAGAGCATCAAAGTACAATAGACTACTTTAGGAGGGTGTATTCCAATGACATCCCTCCTGCTCAATTGGACTACAAATTATTCAAATACTCGCAAGAAGCTGCAAAGTCTTTTGACCCCAAGAAAAATGCATCATTTAAAACTCACCTATCTAATCACTTAGCTAAGCTAAAGAGAGATGTACATTCTTCTGGTTCAACAATCAAGACTGGAGAAGAAGTTGGTTACAGTATCCACCGAATTAAGAGAGCCAAAGATGAGTTTTACATGGTACATGGCAGAGAACCTGAAAATGCAGAAATTGCAAAAGCTGTCAACCTGTCTGAGAAGATAGTGGGGAAGTATGACCGAATGTCGTCTATAAAAGCTGTTCGTTCAGACACAGCAGATAGGGGTTCTATGTCTGTAAAAATGAATGAACTGCTCCCTAACCTAAACAAAACGGACAAAGCTATAGTAAGAACGATTACTGGTGATATGGGAGTGTCTGAGGCTTTGAAGCACACTGGATTAAGCAAGTCTTCATTCTATAGAAAAAGGGACTTATTATCTTCTGATATGAAAGAGTCATATCTTAGAATGAGAGAAAAGAATACACAATGACAGCGAAAGTTTCGACATTAGTTAGTACGATATTTGTGCCTAAGCAACTCGACTCGTACTCGGTTCAGGAGATAAATGATATGTTTGAAAGCATAGAGAAATCTTTCAACTACATATTGAATAAAATACGAGAACAAGGATTTTATATGGACGACATGAAACTGAAAAGAGTTAGTAGCATCGTAGATATGGCTACTGTATCGAATGAAAATATTGATAGCATTAATGAATACATATCTTCTATGAATAATGCTCTTGCTGGAGACTACTTCTTATCTAAAGAAATTTTAGAAGTCTCTCAAATTTCATTAAGGAATGAAACTTTTTCAGCTTCAGTAAGTGTGCAGCCAAAAGTAGTTTCTGTAGCACTCTCTTCTGGAGAAGTTGTTACTGTCGGTACTACTGGAGTTGTTATTCAAAATGGAACAGATAGCAAGGAGATTTTGTATGATTAGAGTCTCTGTAACTGATGGCACTTCAACCTCTTTCCGATTCGTGCTTAATTCTGACATTGATTTTGACCAGGCTGATTTGTATCTGACTACAGAGGGCGAGCAGATGCATGTAGATTCTGTTACTGAAGCAGGCTCTCTCGGACTATATCAAATCCTATTTATCAACCCTGAGACAGGTGTTTTTTCGGTTAATCTAAATGAAGTTCAGTTTGAGACTATTTATTACAAAGATTTTAAAGTAGTCTTTCTGAAAGACAATGAGACTATTGATGAAACAGTTTCTTTTCAAGTTACACCAATTGGTGCAGAACCACTATATGGTGTAGTAAACAAACTAAGATTTGATTTTGAAAAACTAGCAACTCTTTCTGGAGTTCAGATTAGAGTATTTTTACCAAATCTTCTTTCTCAAAAATGTCCCGATTGTTGGGACGAAGAACTAGGTCAAGCGATCTCTTCATCATGTAATTCTTGTGGAGGAGATTCTGTATTAGAAAAATATCGACCACTAGATATAATCGCTAGAAAAATCAAAACACAAGCGAAGCAACAATATGATACTGCAGGGATTGATGAGAGAGAAAGTGTTATATTTAATACTTATGCTAGGGCAGACTTTATTAAAGGTATTATCGTGGCTGATTTGACCTCTAAACAGTTCTATGAGATAGCAGAACGAACTGTTGCCAATATCGGAGGCATTCGCACTTCTACTACACTTGTAGTTGCTCTGATTAAGTCAAGTGATTCCAGAGTAAAGAAGCTTATTCCACTTTTATACTAGACTACTCTTGTAACCTAGCTTTTGGAATAAGGCTACCCAGTCCATACTCTTGTATATATTTCTTCTTTTTTAATCCAGCTTTTTCTGTTTTCCATCTATGTTTTTGATTATCACTGCTAGTAACCCACTCTAGGTTTGATTTACGGTGGTCACTTCTATCTGAGTTTTTATGATTCACTATTGGTAACCCTTCAGGATTATCTATAAAATGTGTTGCAGTTAAGCGATGTATCTTTCTTTCAAACTTTCTACCATCTTTCATTAAGGTAACCTTTGGATACCCCATCCAGTTTCGACCACGAAGAGGTACCCCAGTTGCCTTAGAACGGATGCCTTTGTTTGGATGTATCTCATATCTAGGGAAGTCATCTACCTCAACCCATCCACGAACACTAGCTCTTTCTATTGCCATTTTTTTTCCTTGTTGTATCATAGAAACCGATAAATGGGTCTAGATCTATTCCCATCATCAAGTTATTTTTTTTAGCTGAATTCATCAGTTGCTTTGAGGCCATTATCTTAGTCTTCACATCCTGAATTGCTTTATGTCCAAAAGGAACATGAATACCAAGTTGGTCACCATCGTAATCGGCATTTTGACCGTCCTCAATTACTGCAGGAATATGCATAACATTTCCTGAAGTCCTCGAAGCATAATGTCCCGTCATATTGTGTTTATGCAGAGAGGGTGCTCTATTTATTACAACAGGGATCTCTCTCATTGCACTATCTAAAACTCGAGTAGCAGACTCATTTCTATTTTCTATCATCTTTTTTGATTCGTTTACTGGAATCCCCATTTGGGACATCTTTCTCACTACGTGAGGTTCATACATTGACCAAGCGACATTGTTTGGAAGTTCTATTTGGTCTATGCCCATGTTTTTTGTATGAGGGGCAATAACAGCTCTTCCTGAGCCAAACACTTTGTTTTTTAGTATTCTTTGATGCCAGAAAGATGTCTTTGGATTTTCTCCTGCCACAATATCCATAACACTCTTCAGTTCTTTTTTTTGACTCTTCTTGTTGGGAGATAGGTTTGTTCCATACATAGCACCTATATGCTCTTGCAGTTCTTTGTGTAACCCATTTACTATTTGAGCAGGAGCTTTAGCTTTTTTTGCCTCTTCAAGAGTATTTACAGAGTGTATGATGTTAGCATAATGCTCATTTACATCATGCTCAACTAAACTGCCGTTCGGAAGCTTTGTTGGGGGACGCATACTTGTAGGAAGAACAGGTATTTTTGATATAAACATTGTTTCTGATGGGCTTTGCTTTAAGCTATCTAGCTTCTTGATTGCTTTGATTGCTTTGATTGCTCTGTCTGCTTTTCCTACATCAGACGTATGTTTCACTTCTGATCGCAACTCTGCCAGCCTCTCGGTTGTATTAAGCTTACCTATCTTGTGGTACACTCCACTAATTCCCTCGTGGTGAATATCTTTATCTAGTTCTGCTTCTGTCTTACCCAAGAGGCTTGCCACTGTCTTCTTGTAGAAAGGGTTAATTACTTTTTGCTTTAAATCTATGTGTCCGTATTGACTTCCGTGTCCTCCAAAAATACGAGTATCGTAAAATCCTTTGTTTACGGGTTCCATTGTGTTTCTCTTCATCCCGTAAGGTTGGCTCACTCTCCCTATTGAAACTCTGGTTACATCCTTATCTGTCATTGGAATGGTATGAAGATGGTTGCCATCTGCATGAACTTTAATATTCATTTGCCCTAGAAGGCCATGAAATTTCTCTCTAGCAGATTTGGGCTCGGGAGGAGGAGGGATGTGCCCAGCCTCAAAAGCATTAAACCAATCCTTGTTTTCTTGAGACTTCACACTTCCGACTTCTCTAAGAAAGTCTCTGGCGTTATGAGCAAGAAGAGCATTTATTTCCATGTTGGAAATTGAAGATGCAGATATCTTGCCACCTTTTTTTGGTTGTTTCATCCCATCTACTGGACCATGACCAATAGCCGAATAAGTGCCTTCCCCTTGCTTGAATAGCTTCAGGGTATTGTAATGTGCTACAAACACTTTATCTTTGAGATGCTTCTTTCTTACTGGGTCGTATACCTTATGATATAGCTGCACACCATTTTTGTCTGCCTCTTGTTGAGCAAACTCAGATAAATCATCGTTCGTATAATGAGGAAGTGAATATTTCTTTCCTGTCTTGTGTGCTACTTCTGTCAATGCTGCTTCGCTAATTTGAGCAGGATTTTGTCTTGAAGTTACCCCTGCTCCACCAAAAACTATATCCAGAGGTTTGCCTGTTTCATCAGTAGGCATCTCATGCATAGGTAATACACCTGAAATGATTCCCTTGTTCCCACTTCGTCCAGCGACCTTATCTCCCTTTTTGAGTGGAGATTTATAGGTGGCTGTAATATGATAATTGTTGCCTCTCTTTTCTCTTGTTCTGATTACACCCGTCTCTTGTGTTTTCCACTTTGACATCTCAGGAGCATATCCACCATAAAGCAGTTTTTTTACCTTATCATTTTCAAAACGAACTTCACTAGGGTCCATTTTCCTAAATCCAAGAGTAATAGGCTCATCTTTACTAGCGGCTTCCCCTTCATTCATGATTCCGTGTGCATCATACTTGGACATATCAATTTTCTTAGCTATCTCCGGAAACAGAGAAGCGAACTTCTGCTTGCTGTATTCCGTTCCAGTAGAGGCATCCGTTTTGAATCTAACACCATGTAGTGATGTCATCTTCTTAGCAGCATCTTCAGATACAATAAATGCATCATTCCTTGTTCCTGGAAACATCATCCAAGCAGCTCGAAGGTTTTTACCTAAAGCAAGCTCACCATCCTTGGTGAAATTTGAATCCACCAGAGCTTGACCTTTTTTTATCTTATCTCCAGCTTTTACTATTGGATAATGATCTATATATGTTTTTGTATTAAGTCTTAGTTTATCTTTTGCATAGTCTTGAGTTTGCTTAGTTCCGGCACTATCAGTATAATGAATTAGTCCATTCTTCTCATCTACTTTTGTCACTGTTCCGGAAGTATCAGCTGTCACTAAGTGGTGTTTAGCTAATTCTGCCGACATATTTCCATTCTTGCCCTGAAGCCGAACAGGATTGACATCTCTTTTTGCAAGAGGGAGGGCTTGAAGCACATGTTTTGAAGCCATCAGGCTTCTAGTAGGGTCGTTTGAGCTAATCATCCCTAGTGAGTTCATTGCAGGGCCATACATGTCTTCTGCATGAATCAGCTGATAGTCGGCACTTTTCAATCTTCCAACTTGAATATCATTCTTGTGTCTTATTCCCACACTTCCCTTGTGGTCATCAGGAAAGGCAATTTTCTTGTCCCAAAGATCCCCGACTGTCTTAACGGTTTCCTTCCCCGTCTTTACATCTCTCACCATTAAAGCAGGATTTCCAAATTTATCTATGTGGGCTCCGTGAGTTAGACTGAGAGTAATTCCCGTATTCGCCCCTTCAGGAGATTTGATAGGGTCGATAAATCCTAATTGAGATGAATGTAGAGAGCGAACTGACGGAGTAATCATTTCTGACGACGAGATGCCGCCTTCTCCAACAGGAGTAATTTCCATATTTCCTTGCGTAGTCTGCAATGGATTGTATTCTTCAGGCATTCTTGATATAGCTGCCGTAGTCATAAAGCCTTTAGCTGCTTTTTCTAAAGTAGGCTCTTTCAGAGCATCGAACACCTGCACCTTAAATGGATTATTTAGGGCACCTTTCATCTTCATTTCAGATTTTTTAAGTTCAGTGTTAACTCCCTCTGCCAGAAGCTTTTGAGGAGTCATTATTTTCTTGAACATTAAGTTCTCTTTATCATCCTCTTCAGCCCCTTTTTTTACAGCCACATTTCGAGCAATACCGAGCAAGATAGTTTTCTTGTTCACTGTATTCAAAGGAGTACCCAAAGTGTGCTTTGTCACAGAGGGATCAAGTTTTGTTTGAGAGAAGTATTCTTGAATATGTTTTTCTACCTCTGACTGAGGAGGAGTGACATCTTTTCCTATTAGACCAAGTGTGTTGGCCAGCTTCAGAGAAGTTGCACGAACATTAGACTTAGAAGATAAGTGATTGAACAGTTGGTCTCCCAGAATGCCCTTAGATTCTTTCTCTGAAGCACCCAAGATAGTTGCAATATCCACGGCATTGAACTGCTTCCCTCCAAGAATCACATTGACATCATTCTTGCCAGTAGGAGAAACTATTTTCATACCTCTTCCATTCTCTGCATTCATCATAGTCTCAACATCACCGTTGGCTTTATTTTGAGTGTAGGCTCCAGACTTAAGCCTAATCTGGTGTGGAAGATTGTAAGTATTTCCCTGAATAAGAAAGCCACCTTTCCTAGTATATACAGGCACAGTTCCTAGAGATACTTTTCTCTCTTTAGAAATCACTTTCTTGCTCTTATTATCTATTACAGCTACATCTGCTAAATACTTCTGAGAAAGGGTTCCTCCCGAATCTATAAGTTTACTTAGTCTCTTGTATGTGTGATTTACGGGAAGTGTTCTAACATTGGAATATTTAAGAGTCTTATATTTTCCTACAACTTCTCGTCCTTCATAGACAGATGTTATTTCGTCCTGAATTCTCTTGTTTGCCTCTTTTGTTCCTGTCTGTAATTTTTGCATCTGACTATCCCCTTGTAGTAGTTTGAGTTTGGACACCACTCGTAGTGGTAACTGAATATCCGGTGTATGGTGGCTTCGGTGTTATCACACTATCTTCTGACTCCACTAGGAGCTCTTCTTCACTAGAAGATCTCCCAATAGCGTCTGCGTAATCTTTGGTTTCATTCATTTCATATTTCACAGCTACAATTGCTTTTACTACAGGAGAAGAGGTCGGATGTGATATTGTTCTTGTTCTTACTTTAGAACCTGATCTATGAAAAGAGTTAACTTTAACATTATCTATCATATTTACGACATCTACATCAGGCGGAATGAAGCTTGGAGCATGAGAGATAGCTTCTGAGTGCTCCACAAAGAACTTAGTCATACCAGACAGCTGAGTGCTTGACATTCCAGTAATAACTCCATTCTCCTGTGGCACAAAACCACCCCTTTCGTCAACAACAGTTATACGACTCTCTATCCACCCAAAATTAAGCCGATGAATTTCAAAAGACATATCCATTCTCTCGGCAGAAATTGGATCAACATTGACTGTTTCTCTAATTACGGCCATTTACATATCCAAACTCATACTCTGCAGAGGCCATAGGCACTGTTCCCCAAGCATCACAATAAAATGACCGAGCACATTCAGTTGAAGAAAATCGTTCCATCTTGCTTTGATATGCCGCAGCTATAGCGAAATACTTATCTGCTTTGTTTGAGTAGTCAATTTGACCTACGTTATCATCACCAATACTCATTTGATTTCTATTTTCTTGATGAGCAACGGCTTCCATTAGCTTTGAAATTATCCCTGGTAGCAATACTATTTCGGGAATGGTTTTAATCCTTCCTTTCAGAGCTGGATAGAGAAAGCACAGCTCTTCTCTAATATCTCTATCGAACATTTCTATCTCTTCATCATCAAACTGCTCCTTGTTATTTAGGAGCACATTTAATTCATTGCGGTCTCGTATATAAGCCCGCACTTTCTCAGGATCAATCATTTAACTTACCTATGCTTTTTTTGTTTTAGATAGCTCACAACACAAGTGGCATCTGCATAATCTTCGTCCCCAATAACTTCTATGCTTTTTCCTAGTGAAGTACAATGCACCTCATCAATGCCAGCTTCGCCCATATCTACATTGCAAGTACCTCCAATAATTCCACCTAAAGGCTCAAACATGAGAGTTCCCTTGTTGTCCACAATGTCTACTGTATCATTGTATATTTCGCAGTTCGTTACGATTTTTGGTGTAGAATCTTTAGGCTCCGTAAGTAGATATTCCGTGGTGTCCATATTATACTTATCTCTACATGGCTCTGCATACACTCTAAGCAAACTCATGTCTCTTGCGTCAAAAAGATCTGCAAAAAAATAATCAATGTAATTGCCATTTTTGTCTTTGTTTTTATCTGCTTCTTGAAAACGGTCTAGGAAGTTGCGGGTAAAGGAAATAGCTCCTGCTTTAGAAATATTGGAATTTCCTCTAACTAGAACCTCTTTTTTGTATAATGAACTCATATCTTACTCCTGTTTTTTTATTTAGGAGATATTGTATCATCTTTTGGATATATTCTCAATAGAAGCCTCTCCGGAGAGAGGACTCTATGAAGATAGACCCAAAGGGACTATGCTACAGCTCCGTCACCGTCACCAGCATCATTTGAAAGACCAAGACCTTTTCTAAAAGAAGTAATAATTCTACTTTTATCCATGCTTGAAGCTTTTAATGTATGAGCATCTGTATACTCTTTAGCAGCAGCTAATGTATCAATAATGCTTGTAGCAGTTGCTTTAGCATTTTGAGCAATTGTAGTTGCATTAGAAGTAACTTTACTGATTAGACCTGGTACAAGTTCAGAATCTTCATTAGTAGTATCATTTAAGATATTTTCAGCAGATTGTACTCTGTCAGAAATAGAACTTAAAGAATCACCTTCACCACCAGTGATTTCTTCTAGTTTTTCTTCAATTCTTGACTCAGCAGCAGCAACTTTTGCTTCAGTAGAAGTAGTAAGTTCAGTTTTTGCAGCAGTAATTTTTTCATCTGTTGTATTAGCATTTGCTTGTTCAGCAGTGATTGCACGAAGTTTTTCCTGATCAACTAAATTAGCAACAGAACCTTCAATATCTTTGCTACCATTTAATTTAGTAACAGTTGCTTCAGTAGTAACTAATCTATCGTTAATAGCACCAACAGTAGTTTTAGCAGCTTCTTTGTTATCAGCAACAGCTTTAACTAAAGCAACAATGTCAGCATTGTTAGAGTCAGTAGCATTTTTGTTGTCATTGATTTTACCAAGTAAAGCAGCTTCAACATTAGTGGCACGAGTATTTTCATCTACGATATCTTTTTTGTTAGCAGCAATTTTGTCTAAGAAGTCAGCAACAATACCATCTTCATTTGAAACAGCAGATTTAACATCTCTAACCATCTCAGCAAGAGACACAGAGTCATTGCTATCATCTAGTTCAGTAATTGCAGTTAATTGAGTTTGAAGTTCATTTACAGCAGTTAGTAATTCTGTTTTTGTAGAAAAACCTTTGCCCTCAACGTATTCAACTGTACTTTTACCTTGTTCTTCAACAAGATCAACTAAGATTTGTTCTAATTCTTCTGTAGTTACATTATCAGCCATGGATAATCCTTTTAACTTAATATTTTTTGAGCTAGGCTCAGTGGAGTCCTCTTTAAAAAAAGGAACTCTGAGAAACTACTCTCTTCACCAGAAGTGAGAGTATAGTAGTTTCAAGCTGAATGATAGCTTGAAATTTACTGCTTTTTTATTATAACTGCTTCGGCCATCAATAGCCCTAGTCTAGCATATTAAAAAAACTAAATAGCTGAAATCCCAATCGTCTAAACTTGTTTAGTGGTTGGGCAGTTCACCTTTAGCAAAATTAAACAATAATATCTGAACTTGAAATAGCAAGAATGAGTGAAGATGAAGCAAGAATAACTTTTGAAAAACTAAGACGGAGTGGTACAGAATGCATATGAAACGTAAGATTTATTGTTATTACTCCCTCTCCTGGAGAGGGGTAATACTATTATTCTTCTTCGGTTTTTTGAGAAATTAATTTTACTGCTGAACCTTCCCAGATAATATCAAACTTATTACAAGCAATTCTGAACTCTAGAAATCTAAAGTCTTTTGGTACTGCTTTGTATTTAATTATAAGTCTATCTAGCTGAGGGTCTCTGCTATTTACATCAAAGAAGCTAGTAATATTAAAACTATCTTCTTCCAATTCATTAAATGTAATACCTAAATCCTCTTCTTTTACAGCTGTGCTCACAGTCATATGGTTTCCAAATTTAGAATATGCAACTGTAGGAGTTGAAGTAAGCCCATTCGCAGAGATATCAAACATTACAATCTCATCGTCTTCTCTAGAAATCATTTTTGGGTAATCTACATCAGGGTTAAAAGTACCTCGATAACCTTCCATCTGAGCACAAATAAATTCATCGCCAGGTGCAATTGTTGTGTATGAACTGTATACAAGTGATCCTTGTGCAACTTCCTCTTTCCCGATATATACAATTACCTCTGTATGAGATACCCATTGCAGCGTAAGAACAAACCAATCTTCAGGAACTTCACACTCAAACTTCTCTCCATAAATAAATACACCACCGTCCCCAATCTCTACATAGCTTTTAAATATATTGCTTACATTCCCAGCACCATAAATTCTTGTTCTCTTTGAAGTGTCAGCCAGTTTAACATGCATTGAAACAAAAGCATCTCCCTCTACATTCGATGTTCTAACTTGTTGAACTGCATTGCGTCGGCTATACCCTATTGCATTTCCATCTTGGTCTTTAAATGGGCTGTCATCTATAACTGTACCTGCAGACACAGTCCGTTCTCGTGAACTAAATGCATGACGACGACTATCATAAGACAAAGGCATCCTTACACTATTTGGAACAACTCTGTCTAGAGCATAGCCCGAGATACAAGCTTTATCTTTAAGAGCAGGTTCCTGTCTCATAATTGTTTTCTCTACAGTTTTTTCACCAAGAACAATTCTTTTTCCATGAGGAAATTCAGGAGAAACAATCATCACTGCGTCACCCTCTTGATAGTCATATGCTTTTGCTGATATACCCATTAGAGACAACCTGCTTGCTGTAGTAGGAAGAATGTCTTCCCCTCTCTGTAAGCCAACTCTTCTTAGGCCAATATTATGTGAAAGAGCTTCGTACTCTGTAAAATTGGGTTCATCTGCTTTAGCCCCTTTTACCGTGCTATACCACTCAGTGTTATCTTCTGTTGCCATTAAATGTTTTGTTGTTGCCATATTAAATCCTTCTTAAGCAGCTAAGCTTAAATATATTATTTTTTGAAAATTATCAGTTGCTCTATTTTTACCAAAAAGAACTTCGATTTGTTCATTTTTGTTCTCTAACGGAGAATAGAACTTTGCAATAAATCCCGTCTCTACCCTATTTCTTCCAAAAAGAACTTCGATTTGTTCATCTTTAGCATCAAGAGAAAGGTAAGCTTTTGCTATCATTCCAGGTAAACCAGCATTTATAGATACTAGATACTCTTCTGTCCATTCTGCAGGAAGCTCAAGTGCTTCTATAGGAGAACCATCTACTACCCATTCACCGTTGCTTAAATCTACAGGTTGTCCCAGAAAAGAATCTGAAGTCGTAAGAAAGCCGAAATGCTTAAATATTGAACCCACAACGAGTCTACTTTCATCAACATTATTGTAGTCAATAATTTTAACCACTGGAAATCTTGTCGGAGCTACTTTAGGAAGAGCTTTATCTGCTAATCGTACAGCAATCGTTAAAATCTCTTTATCAGTCAGCCCAGAACCTAGTCTAATTATCAATTCTTGATAGTCAATAATTTGTGCAGGTAGCTTCGCTAGACTCACATTGTTAGTAGTCGTATTAAATAACACTCTTGATTGAACACCAAGGCATTCTCTATCTTGTTCACAGACAGAAACAAACACCTCACCTAACCAAGGAACTAGATAATACAGTTTTGTAACAACAGCCTTGTCTTTAAAAAGACGCTTGTTTTTCTCACTTAGCTCATCCACTCTCTCTAAAGAAAGACGCTCGGCCTCTTCTTTAGTAATTTTATGAGTGTTGACAAAGGTTTCGATTTTGATTGATATCATTGTATACCTTTATTTTTTCGCTCTGCCCCCAATGGAGGCAGACTAAGCTATAGTTCTAGAAATTACTTTACCATCTTCTTTGTGCTCAAAAATTACAGCATTTGGCACTGTCGTCACTGCTTCTGCTACAGCATAACTGCCATCAGGGTTTCTTTGTTGAGTTGTTACCTGAACAACAACTGAGCTTCCGCACTGCATAGCCTTAGTAGATTTCATCCAGCCTTCTTTCTCGGAAGATGCTTTTGAGATCAACTTAAAAGTATCCCCGTTGCCCCAGAATATAACATCACTAACATTTTCTCTTGTGCCATTAGAACAAGTATTCCCAAGTGTTTTCTTTGGAATACCCATTTCTGGGTCAAGCTCCATATATCCTTTTTCGAAGGCTTCAGCAGGAGACCATGACTCATAGCCATCTTCGTAGACAACTTTATATCCATTCACTTGTTTCTCTTCAGCACTATAGTCACGAACTAATCCTGCCTGACCTGCTTCGTGATATGGCATTGGTACTGCATTTACTGTCTTTACGCTTCTAAAAAAACCCATTACAGACCACCCTCGCCAAGACTAAAAGCTTCTCTTGTGTACCCTCTCATCATATACCTCTATTGATAACAGCAGAACATACATTGCCGTTAAGTTCATCTTTTAACAAAAAGCCCATTAGAGGCCAGATTTTCTCTCTAGCAGTATCTTTAGCTATTCTCTCACCTATCATTTTGTCATAGTTCTCCGGAGAAGCACAAGCACTTTCACCTGTAACGGTAAACCCATTCACTAAAGTTAGCACACACACAGTCAGAACATCAGTAAGCTTGTGATACTCTTCTTTTGCAATAACTGCATCAATCTTTCCTGGGTTCAACCGTGGAGCATTTAAGCATTTTTCTTGGATCAGTTCCTCTGTTGTTATTGCACCTGTTGCCTCTTGTGTACACTTCGCACAGTGAACCGGAGTTTCCATCATATCCATTAGGTCTTGTTTCGACTTCTTTACACTCTCCGGCATCTCTAATTCCTCTGCCTTACAGTGTGCCTCTAATTCTACTAACTTATCTATCACTTCTTTGATTGCACGTGAAGTTTTCTTATTCATGTCTATCCTTCTGTTTTTTTTTAAGTGGTCATTATAACTATTTTATTCTTTCAACTTGATTACAAATTTTTTGTCTATTACTGCAAAAGCAGCTTGGACATCTTCTATGTTTCTCACTATAAAGTAATGAGCTCCAACCTTTTTCATTTTAGCTTCCATGCGAATCTGCTCTTTTGTCTGTTTGCCATTATGCTTTTTTACTTCTAGCCCCATATAGATTCCCCTATATAGAACTGTTATATCTGGCAGCCCTGGCTCACTTGTACATTTGTAATGGCCCACTGCTCTTTTGACTGATGCCATAATAGACGATTTTTTAATTGGAGATAGTCCTAGTTTGCTGATTACTCCAGCAACTGCTCTAACTGCTACAGCAGTAAAAGAGCCCGAGTTTTGTCTCCAAAATACAATGTTTCGCCTGTGTGCAAGATATTGTAGTATTTTTGCTTGTATTTCTTTTTCGAGTGGTGGACCCTTAAGACTCGCTGCCATATTAACCCCTTTGAATATGTATTTTTTTTGTTTCTGGATTTAGAAACCCGTGTGTTTTTCTAGCAATGTAATTAGCCGCCGTAGGAAGTGCTCCAAGACTAAGATATGAAGTCTCAGAACCCAAAATAACTGGAAGTCCTGCTAAGACAGCCTTTCGACCTCCAAAGCGATGAAGAGTCTGAAGGGCTTTTGCATTTGCCCTAGTTTCTTCTATGATAACAGGAGCTGTAATTCCAGCAGACACAAGCTTGTGGGTTTTTGACAACTCTTTGCCCTCTGCTCCAAGCTTGGCTGCATAGACGGTATCTCCAAGTGTCCCGAGAAGACCTCCACTATAAGCAACTAAGCCTGCCTTGTGTTTCAACATTGGACTTGAAGCATGTCCCAATTCGTGAGCAACTATCGAAGCTTGTCGAAATCTACCATCCGGGCCAACACGGATAATGTCATGTTCTTTGCCCGAAGCAAGTCTAGATTCGTATGCCGGCATAGAGTGTTCTTCAAATATTATCTTTTGTTTTGCTCCGGATAGTTCTTTTAATCGAGACAGTTCTCCGTCTGACATAATCTCTTCAGGACTTGACATTATCACATGAGCAGCCCCACCTCCAATTATCTGTTGGCCAACCATCGAACCCACAAGGCCAGCACCCATGGCTCCTCCACTAAATTCGTGTTTCTCTTTCATTTTATCTCCTTGTTACATTTTTTTGTTAATTTTCACTCTTCTTAGGCAAAACTTCCGTTAAAGCCTTTTTAATCTCTTTTGCAATAGCAGTGATTACCGGAACAGTTACTGAATTGCCTATCTGTTTATACAAATGAGAGTTAGCTAAATCTTCACTCAATATAAAAGTATCGTCATATCCTTGAAATCTTGCACATTCTCTCGGTGTAAGTTTTCGTATATCTTTCTTATCAATAATCAGAGGCACATTATGACCACCTGTACCCATATTTGCAGTTAAAGTAGGGCAAAGCTTACTTTTATTTTCTCTAACATATTTTCTTCTCCATTGATATACTGTGTCATTATTTTTCATTTCATCTTTTAACTGAGTATAATATCTGCTATTTGTATAATAGAATCTCTCGTCAGCTTCGTCATCAATTAGATCGTTAATTGTTTTTGTTAGTTTTTTTGGTTTTGGAAAATCAAATCTATCACATACTTTCTTATCTTTGAAACCTACGATATAGATTCTCTCTCTGTTTTGTGGCACATTTGAATACTCAGCAGTATTTAATACTTTATAATTCAAATAATAACCACGACTTTCAAGCTCATCTTTGATAATCTCAAATGTTCTGCCCTTGTCGTGACCAATTAGATTTTTCACATTTTCCAAAAATAGTATTTCAGGTTCTAAATCATCAATAAATCTTAATATCTCAAAGAATACATGACCTCTATCATCATTGAAACCTTTTCTATATCCTGCTACAGAAAATGCTTGACAAGGGAAGCCACCAGTTAAAATATTTATCTTACCGACTTCATCTGTTCGCAAGTCTTTTAAATCTTTTTCATATAATTTATGCTTGTGGTTTTTTCTATATGTGATAGCTGCTTTACTATCTATTTCATTTGCCCATGATATACTAAACCCTGCTTTTTTAAAACCTAACTCAATGCCGCCAATCCCTGCGAATAACCCACCAATTTTGTAGTCTTTAGCTGTTATTTTTTTCATAGGAGCAGTCATTTACTTATCTCGAGAAGAAGGTGTGTTCCCCGATTCCATAGAATTCACATCTTCCAAAAAGCTTGCGCTATTTACAAAATGCGCACCTTCAAAAAAGTTTTCACTATCTATAACTAGTTTATATTTCACACTAACTTGTATGTTCGTATTGATATAAGCACGAAGTTGGGATCTGTGTATACGTATAGCTGCTGGTATCCCTTTTTTGCACCTACATTTTCTTCTCCTCCAATAACTGTTAAGCATGCAATCTCGGTCAGAAATAATTATTATGTAAATAGCGGCTTCTGAATTGGAATGGAAGAGTTCATGCTTCTTGCATTTCTGAGGGGAATAACGATAATAATACCAACCACCGTGATAAAAGCAACGATGTATAAAAGGAGTATAAGGACAAGGAAAAGCAGCCTCAAGCTCTTCTAACTTACTTTTAGGGAACATTAGATGTCTCCCCGGAAATCCTACTTTGTTATAAGCAGGATTTACATGCCATATCTTTGGTGCTACTGGTTTCATTATTGTTGTCCTTGCTGTTGAGCCTGTTGTGCTGCTTGAGTAGCATCTTTCCTGCCATTAAATTCCATGCGTTCTTTAGTGGCAACATATAGTAGCCAGTTCTCTTTTTGTAGTCTATCCATCTCTGACTTGCGTTGACCAGCTTCCATCTGAGATAATTGTTGAGCCATTTGATCAGCTTCCTGCATAATAGCTTGTTGATTAACTTGCTGAGTAGAGCTTTGTGAAAGCATTGCTTCCGTTTTCGCTTTCTCTTCAAGATTTTGAGAAAGATTTGTTGTAAATTCTTGTATCTCAATTTGTCTCTTAGCATTCTCTTTCGCCTCTGCTGTCATTCTTGTTTGTTCTGAAGTGGCGTTCATAGTGAAGTAAGCACCCATTGTATGGTCAGATATTTTACCTGATTGAAATAACTGCAGAAGAATTTGCTTCTCAGAGATATCATCTACTATTCTAAATGGTGTTATTTTAATAGGTATTGCTTTTTTCTTTCTCATCACAGCTACTTTCTTGACAGTAAAGTTAGCAATCTTTTCCATTGAGGTAGTTAAATTCATTAACTGATTCTCTAGTACCCTGATAGATGCTCCAGCTGCATTGTACCCAAGGCCACCTTTTACAAATTCTACGGGAACACCGATACTATTCATAGCCATCACTGACACTTCGTCAATCTCTTTTGCTAGGTTAAGTGTCTTCCCTTCTCCAAATGCAGTCATCGTGTCAAGAGGAATAGGAAAATATTTAATTGAGGTTGGATCATTCTTATGTTGTGTAAGTAGAGTCTCAACTCTCTTGTTTACATCAGAACCTGACATATAGTTATACATAGGGTTCCCATCTGCCCCTGAAGTTCTTGGAACTAAACCTCTGAAAGGAAAAATCATATCACTAAGAATTTTTTCTTGGCTCTTTCTGAGCAGCAACAGAGAGATCATCTCTGGAATAGCTGAAGTAAGAATAGGCATTCCCCATCCTGAGTTAACTCCAATCATTTTTTTTCTTCTTAAGTGCAGTATCTTATCATTATCAAAGAAGACCATCGTATTCTCAACTGCTGACTGAATTAAGTCAATCGGCTGTGAAAACAACATACTTAAGAATCCATCTGTGATCATCTTTCTCTTGCTGTTTGGCATCTTGTAATAGAATGAACTTTTCCCTGTAATATCGTCAGTTATAATATTCATATTTTGCCCTGGCCAATTCACTACATTTATCCCAGAGATATCATTTACTGGTATGTCTGCATGAGTAAAAATTGTATCTGCACTACAGTCAGGACAAACACCTTTAAATACAAGAGTTTTCTTTCTAGTTTTCTTTTTCCCTTTCCCAGTTGAAATTTCTTCCATAGATGGTTTAAGTTTACTATTATCATTAAATTGTCTCTCGTGAAGTATCTTTTGGCACGAAAGGCAAGTCATAGTTCTCTTGATTGGAGTGTATACAGACACGAAAAGATTTCCATACAATAAATAAGTGAAAGCAAGCTCTTTCAAGATATCTTTCATATCTAGCTCATCTTCTAATATTGACTTCCATGACTTCTCATCACTTGGACTTACCTCCGATAGATCATCAGTAACATATTGAAATGTTGTAATTGATACAGATGACATTTTTTCTAATGCACTGGCCACAACTGGGACATTAGCATTAATAAACTCTGACCATTGGAAAATCTCTTTAATATCATTAGGTAATATGTCTGCGTAGACACTACTTAAATTATTATATCTCCCCATAAACTTTCTGTTATACATTTTTCCATTAAAAGTGTTCATATTATTTTGTAGCCTCTTTATATTCAATTGCTTCTACATCCACATATTCTTCAAGCTCTCTGTTAAAGACTGGCATCTCTATCTCTGCTGCTGGTTCTATTGTATTAAGTGATTTAATAGCTGAAACAATACCATCTATTGAACTGGTATTTGTTCCTGCTGTTCTAGCACTTTTTTCTACTATAGTCATTATGTCTTTTGCCGCGGCAAGTCGAACACGGTTATCTTCCATCGTGCCGTCTCGTCGTGCATTTCGAGTATCCCAAATTGCTTGTTGAGCTATCAGTGTCTTTTTCTCTTCCATATCATCGACATCTATATTGATATCAAATTGTTCTAGAATGATACTTGTTCCACCATAGCGTGCTTCTCGTAAAATCTTACCGAAATTATACTCTTCTGAGTCTTCGTTATACATTAATAGGTCTTCCACATATTCTGTGAACCCGATAGACCCTCTTAGCTTATCAGTATCAAAGAAGATAGCTTTGTACGCCGCTAAGGTTTCCTCTGCCATTCCTGTATGTTTAGCTATAAAAGAAAAGTCTGCTTCTGCAAAAAGCAATGTTTCTACAAAAGCTTTTCTTACCTTGCGACCATATATATACATTACTTCTTTTGCCTCAGAAGAATATGTAGTAAGAATTCTTCTCTTTACAGCACTGATATTGACAGCTAATTCCAAATGCTCATCACTTTTGGGTTCTGTATCTATCTCCCAACTCCTGTCAAATACTGTTAAGTTGTCCATGACACACCTTTAGCTAATTAAAGATGTATCAATCGTAAAGTCTGTCATTCTGTTTAGCAGAGTCTTTCCTCTATTTATAAAGCTATCCAGTTGTTTCTCCCCAACTTGATCTGCAAATGTTGATCTCTGTATCTCTATCATAAGCAGTGTTCTAGCTAATCCGTTAACCCCTTTATCTATATCGTCTAAGTATTCTGTAATTACCGCTTTTGCATCCGATGAATCTACTAAATACGAAAGAATACTAGCATTCAGAACATCTTTATCTGCTATTGACTGCAGTTGAGTTAACATCTCAGGAGACATGTTTGTGTTATACCCCTGTTGCTGTAGGTTTGCTTGCGTTTGTGCTTGAGCATTCGGGTCTTGCTGTGCTTGAGCATTCGGGTCTTGCTGGGCTTGAGCATTCGGGTCTTGCTGGGCTTGTGCATTCGGGTCTTGCTGGGCTTGTGCATTCGGGTCTTGCTGGGCCTGTGCATTCGGGTCTTGCTGG